>ENA-UOTX01000118-UOTX01000118.1-compost-metagenome-genome-assembly--contig:-NODE-118-length-85152-cov-12.660088_pt1 | contig 85152 bp, 60 predicted proteins | sample MGYA00238143_ERZ746982 | MGnify/ENA primary metagenome ERZ746982 (study PRJEB28758, sample SAMN06268862) | compost metagenome | isolation source: single cell | place: USA: California, Emeryville, Joint... | reverse complement strand
TTTGAAGAAACCAATTTCTTCTGCACCTATTTCCATCATGAGTTCGTAAAATCTCAAGTTGTGCCGGCAATCGGCAACGATATTCTCAAGCACGTGACTCCCGGTCTCCCGAAGGCGATCAAAGATACTCCCACATATGATCTCCCTGTAAATGTCACTGCACTCTGGACTAAAAAGGTGTTAGAAGGAACTTATTTCGAATCTGGGAAAGAGATTGTCTGCTTGACACAATCCTCTAACCACATCGCTGGTATATCGGTTCTCAGTCGGAAAGATCAAGTCGCTCGCAGCGTATATAACTACACTAAGAGGTTCCAAGATAAACCACAATGCTTTGACGATAGCAAATTCTTTCCAAAAACATGGAATTTAGATGACCCTGAGCAGTGCCGCGAGTGGTTCAACGTCATCAACTCTGAGAAATATCAAGAGGAGAAAAAGAAAAAAATTATTGTTTACATTAGGAAAATTGGTGCTGGTAGCCACAAAGGCGAGGGCGTTGAGCCTGTCCATGAGGAAGAAGAAAAGGCGCTAAGGCAAAAGTATGATAACGGTAATAAGTGCGGGAGCGTGAAAAACACGTATATTGTGCAATATTACATTCATAACCCTCTTCTTGTGATGGGTCATAAATTTGATTTTCGAGTGTACATGATGATTGCTTCAACAGACCCTTTGATTGCCTATTACCACGACGGTTTCCTGAGAGTTTCGTTGTTTGAGTACGACGTTAGCAAAAATGAGAAAGGAATGCATCTGACCAACACAGCTCAGTCAAAGAAGGCGATCGAGAAGGCCAAAGACAGTGGAATGAACGAAACTGAGCTAATGAACTTCCAGATGTGGAACTACACGAGGCTAGCTGATTACTTGATCGCGGAAAAGATGATAACTAGTCGGGATTGGCTGGATGAGTATTTGAGACCAGCGCTTATGAACGCGATGCAGCATCTTATTAGAATGACTCAATTCAACTATTTCCGACACAGCGCGCATTGGGAGTTCTTTGGCGTTGATTTTATGCTTGATCAAGACCTGAATCTGTGGTTTATTGAGTGTAATTCTGTTCCTGCGCTCGAAGCAACGAATAAAGAAAAAGAGGCTTTTCTGATGAAATTGCTCAAGGATCAGTTTGAAATAGTAAATGGATTGCTGAGGTCGAGAATTAAGAGGGTGATCAACTATGTGAATATGTTAATTAAGAACGGTCTTGTCAGAGTGATTTCTAATGAGGATGGTAACACTCGGATTGAGCTGGACAGATACGCGCAGAGAAGAAAGGAATTCGCTGATCTGATCAAGAATCGGTTTGAGGAAGAATTTGAAGTCAGTAGCGACAATGAGTGGTACAAGATTATCGACGAGAGCGTTGAAGGGTTAGGGAGATATAATGGGAATATAGGAATTGAGTGTTTCGATTGATTTATGATATTAGGATCTGTTGAGAGCCGTGCTGCTTTAGGATATCTTTGCTTGTGTTTTTTTTTTCTCTCTTGATTCTACAAAATATAGCCAGCAGCCTAGCAGCTAGTCTCAAATTGTGAAGCTTCAAATAAAATAAAGCATTCCATATTTTTATTGCTGGTAGATAGAAAACAATTAAGACAAGAATCCGTCAAGACCTAAATTTGATGTAATGATGTAACATCAATATAATTTATTATTCATATTTTTCTTGTGGAGGTGTTTCACTAAAGAACTTAAGATTGTTCTCTTCAATCAAATTTTTCTTTTCTGGAGTCAAGAAAAGCTCTGGGATATCACTCAATGGGATTCCTTTCGTTTCGGGAAGCATATTGTAGAGGAGTATCCATACAAGGCAACAAACGCCCGCTATAGTGGCGTAGGTAGCCACTTTGCCGACTGGAGTTGCTGTCACGGTTAAAAAGAATGCAGTTGTTGAATATGTCAATATACAAACTACAGTTGTCACGATACTGAGAGCTTCGCTTCGAACTTGCAAAGGATGAATTTCAGAATTCAGCACCCAAGATTGACTGCCTAGACCAGGCGAGAATGTTACGAAATAAAGGAACAAACCCGCCAGAGCAACCCAAGGCCCAGCAGCAGCATGGGGATAAAAAATCATGTATTGTCCGAGCGATACAAGGATCATAGCCAACGCTGAAAATGGTATCATTCTTAAAACTAACCACCTTCTTCCCTTCCTAATGAATGGTAATTTTAAAGTGAGCTGAGGTAGAATGACTTACATGTCTGAAAAGAAAATGGCTGAAACTGATGCTAGAAAATTGACAATAGCAAGCGGAATGGTGTTAATTAGAGTATCTCTCGGACCTGTTCCTCCTAAGCCGGCTTCTTTTATGATTGTGGGCCCATAATACATCAAAATACTGACTCCAGAGAGCTGTTGTCCCACCATAACTATGATTCCAACCAATAAGCCTCGATCGTAAACTTTAAACAACTCGGAAAGTGCCTTTCGCAGGGGAATGCTGCCTTCAAAGTTTTCTGACTGCTCAATTCTGTATATCTCAGATTCAAGTTCTATCCGCGCTTTGTGATCGTTTTCATTGAAAAATTTTCGAAGGGCTACAATAGCTTTCAACTTTTTATTCTTTTGGAAGAGCCATCGAGGACTATCAGGGACGAAATACATAAGGATAAGCTGGAGTAGGGCTAAAACTGCCATAAGCGCAAGCATCAGTCGCCAGTTGGGACCGAATGCCAAACAAATCGGATACCCAATTAGTTGTCTATGGAATAATTAGACGCGATCAACTCGAATGTGCAAAGTTGTGTTCTATTACCCAAAAGTAGTACCAATGATGTTAGTTGCAACAATAGCTCCTCTTATTTGCGTGGGACTTGCTTCGGCAAGAAACATCGGAATCACCATAGCTGCTGCTCCCATACCCCACTAATATTTATTTGTTAATCAGCAATCTGCATGTTATTATGAGAGTGTTTTCTTTACTCCAACAAAGACCCTCCCTATTAGCATCGACGTCACTGTTGGACTCGATGATTGAATGACCCCTCCAATGATGATAGCCACATCGGACATGACTACTACCTTCTTTCTGCCAAAACGGTTTGAAAAAGGTCCTGCCATGAGTGATCCAAAAACGGCGGCGAGCAGAGCTAAACTTGATACAAGCTATTTGAAACGAAATTATCCATATGAGTGACAATAATCATAGTACTTGCTGATCAGTATCAGTATATGACGGGATATCGTCAATTATATAGAGGTTTGCGCTTGCAATAGAGGTTGAATCATATCTAATATGGGAAGTCATGTAAATTTATTAATGAATCACAATTCGTCATTAGTACCCAATTATTAGTCCACCGAGTGCTAATGAGAGTGTAAAAAAGACGACATATTTCAGGTTATATTTGTCTGATTCCGAAACCTGTGCGCTAGACACTGGCAGCTCGTCGACTTTTGAAATGAGAACGTCTCTTTCTTCATCCATTTTTTTCCCAAGATAATCACAAAGCAAATTAAATACTCGTGAGCGTTTGCTACCGGTTATTCAAATTAGCAACCGTTTTTTGCAGAATTTTTACCTTTAATTGCTATCTCTAAGACTAAAATATAGTCATTGAGGTATCAAATCGTGCTGTTGTTTTATTATTAATGATGAAAGAAGAGTTATCCTTTTTGAATTGAACCCTATCACCATGCCCGATTTTCTTTCTTTCATGAGAAACTCATTTTTAAAGGAAAATTTTGACAAAGGTATTTATGACTTAATCGCGATTTGAAAAAAAGAAAGGAACAATGTGTGTTGCTGATAAACAATGCACTGAGGTTAGTGCGTATGACTAACAAGGAAACTAAACTTGGTGTCCTTAAATTTCAGCAAGATCTTCTAAAAATGAGGACAATCAGAGGTGAGAAGAGATCGATTCTAATTCTCAGGAAGTCATTTTGGAAATTATAGAGAGGAAAGGCAAGGTAGCCATTAGTAAAATGGTGTAGAAGCTTCAAGCGGGTAGTGGCAACTGTATTTACTCAGAATGGGCGCTTTTATCTCATAAACATCTTTTTCAAATTAGTCTTATCGCTCGTTGACTGGCTGAGTGTTTCAGTTAATTGAAATAAATCGAAAATTATATGCGTTTTACAAGTAAAAAAACAAAAATGACTACAATTTATTTTGCACTCATTCAGATTCTTATGCTTTGACTAGTTAACATGGTTTTCCAACCTCATTTCCTTTGTTAATTTGAAAGTCTCTAGTTTTAAGTCAGGAGCTTTACAAGAATAAATGCAATTGTAGTGCATAATTGCTGCTAGAGTTCACTTTTTCTTGATTGTTCTGTTACGGCATCAGAATTTTGAAGGAAATCTAATGTGTGAACTGCCTTTTCATAACAATTCTCGAAAAACTCATCTAGAAATTTTTTTGAGATTGACAAAGAAGGAAATTGATTATGGCGCTTGCTCTTATCTGAAAATAATGAATTACAAGATACAATCATACGTCCGTTTATCTTAATATGAAATCCCTGATTTAACTAATAGGGTCATTGAATGGGCGACCCTAACTCAATTGCTTTTTTCTGTCTGATGATTGACCGAAGAACTGAAGATATATCTCTTCAGCTAACACTTTCTTTTCTGGAGACAAGAAAAGTTCTGGGATATCACTCAATGGGATGCCTTTTGTTTCTGGAAGCACTTTGTAGAGGAATACCCATACAAGACAGCAAACTCCTGCTAGAGTGCTGTAGGTAGCCACCTTGCCGACTGAGGTCGTTGTTACAGTTAAAAAGAATGCGGTTGTTAGATAACCAGTGAGCAAATTTATTGCAGTTATAAGACTGAGAGCTTCACTTCGAACTTGTAAAGGGTGAATTTCAGAATTCAGCACAAAGGACTGACTGCCAACACCAGGCGAGAAAGCTATCAAACAGAGGAATAAACCTACCAGAGTAACCCATGGACCTGCAGCACTGTCTTGATAATAAATGAGATAATTTCCAATCGCTATAATGACCAGAGCCAATGCTGAAACCGGCATCATTATCAACAATAGCCATCTTCTGCCCATCCTTTGTTGAAATTGAAAATTTAAGACAAGATTATGGTGATGATTTCAATTACTTGTCTGATAAGAAAATGGTTGAAATTGATGTAATACAGCTCACAAGTACAAGCGGTATGGTGTTGATTATATTATCTCTCTCACTTGATCCTCCAAAGCCAGCATCTTTCATAATTGTAGGCCCATAACTCAACAGAACGTAATATCCAGAAAGCTGCTGACCAATGAAGAGTAAAATTCCTATGAGCAAACCTCGATCGTAAATATTGAACAGCTCATAGAGTGCTTGTCTCATTGGTATACTGCCTTCGAAGGTCTCTAAATGCTCAATTCTATATATCTCAGATTCCACTTCCGCTCGTCCTTTAGGATCGGTCTCCTTGAAAAATTTTCTCAAGGCTACAATTGCTTTCTGTTTTTTGTTGTGTTGAAAGAGCCAACGTGGACTCTCAGTAATGAAATACATTAAAATAATCTGGAGTAGAGCTAGGAATGCCTCAAACAGAAGCATCATACGCCAGTTTTTCCCAAAAGCTAAGCAAATTGGATACCCAATTAATTGTCTATGGAATAATTATAAAGAAAATTAGCTGAAATATTAGCAGAAAGGCGTATTTACCCGAAACCCATGCTAATAACAGTAGTTGAGACAATGGCTCCTCTTATACTTTTAGGGCTTGCCTCAGCTTGCAACATTGGAATCACCATAAGTCCCGCACCAAATGATAACTATTATTTATTGAGAATGAAAGCATTGTCGGGACATCTTACCCCAACGATGACTCTTCCAAAGAAAATCATTGGTAGCGTTGAAAATAATGATTGAACGATCGCTCCGATGATAAGACTACGTCGGCAATCACCACAACCTTTTTTCTGCCAAAACGGTTTGCTAACAGTCCTGATATGAGAGGTGCAACAACACAACCAAGTAAGGGTAAACTGACCATACGCTGTCGTAATGAATTTGATGATGTTGATGAGTGGAATTGTGAGGTAATGATAGTTACTTCCTGATCACTTGTGGTGTATGTAGGGAAATCGTCAGTTATAAAAAGGTTCACAGACGTGCCAGCGCTGTTATCGAATCTACAGCGCGATGAGAGAAATATATAGAAGTTTCATCTATGCAATTGTACCCTGCCACAAATGAGCTGATTGCTAGAGACATTGAAAAAAGAACAATGTATTTAGCGTTATATTTGCTTGACCCAGACGACCCAGGAGCCTCTGTCTTGGGCACTGGCCGTTCCCCATTTGGAATAAGGTTTTCTCTCTCTTCTTCCATTTGCCAAAAGGAAAGATAATTTTCAAAGATTAATTAAATGCTCAATTGACCGTTTACTAGGCGGTTATTTGATTTATAACCGTTATTGCAGAATTTGCGGTTGAACCTTGATAACTCATAGTAGTTTAAAAGAAGCCCAATGGAATTGTAAGTACAAGACAGATTCAAATTGGCAGCTTTGAATATAAAGTTCAACTTCAAAAAAGTCTCATAAAACCTATCTTAAATATTATACTCTTGCAGTCATATACTTACAGAGTTCATCTCTACATATCATAATTCAATCCAAAAAGTGATAGAATTATTGCGATTATAGCTCTTTCACAATTTGCTTTTACTGTAATTGATTAAACTTGACTTTATTAATGATCCTACTACCAAATTTTTTCTTTTCGATCGAAGCTTCAAGTGTTAGTATCGTTCCCATGAAATGATCGAATTCAATAGAGCATTCACATTGAATATCTTCCACAATGAAATCATTACAGGAAAACCCTCAACACATTGGAATAGTTGTTATGTTAATTTTTCGTTTTCAATTCAGCATAATTAGGTATCTCGCTTTTTTATCCTCTGTTCCTAAATTGACAAATTACTAGATCCTTTTGATTTACAAGGTGGGGTTATGCTCATTGAAGCGTTCATTACACTTTGGAGCTCACTTACAACTATAGCAAATACACATCTATGAGTCGACGGTATGAAAGCTGCTTCTCCATTCTCTGGAAACTATCGTAATAGAAACCAGCGACACCTAAGATTTCCTCGAGATATTCACTATCTTTACAGCTTGAGATATTGAGCAGTTCGTAAATTGCTCTGCTGCATTAAATTTTCACGGGTGTCGACAGCTTCATATATATGTGAACTTCTCTTATAATTGCAAGGAAAATTTTGGAATTGCAGCTATTTTACCTCGAGCTCTGAACGATATACTCCTCACACGTTGAAAGCAATAAACTTATTTTCCAATATTGAAGAATGCTCTTTTCTATTGCAACAATTCAATTCACTGGGCAATTTCTATTTTATTCGAAATTTTGTCACAACTCAGGGTTCCATTTAGAATCACTTTTATGAATATCTGGGAAAAAGTTGAAAAACACAAAATCATATCAGCTCTATTTAATGTGTATTCCCTGATTCAACTCATAGAATCATTGAAAAAGCGAGAAGATACCTCTTCAGCTAACATTTTCTTTTCTGAATCAAAAGATGCTAGAATCGTTACGAGGATATCTCAAGGAAATGTATGCATTCTGTGAATTCAGCTGGGGGAATGTTTATGTTAAGATGGTAATGTTCTCTATTGTTTTCAATTTTTCATCATCGGAAACAACTTAATTGCAAAGTACATCATGAAATACTCAGTAGTGAACAGTCGGCTCTCATCTAACAAGAAAAAATCTAGGATCTGACATTGCTGGTGTAAATTAGAGCTAATTCCTTCTGAAAATCCCAACCAAACTTCAAGCAAGTGCTGATATGTAACCAATATAGCTTATACAAAATGTTTTCGTGGTGACGATTCACTAAAGAACTTAAGATGCATCTCTTCAGCTTTTATTTTCTTTTCCGGAGACAGGAAAAGCTCTGGGACTTGACTCAATGGTATGCCTTTCGTTTCTGGGAGCATTTTGCAGAGGAACACCCATATCAGGAAGCAAAAACCTGCGGCTATTCCGTAAGTAACCACTTTTCCAACTGCACTTGTCGTTACGCTCAAATATATTGCCAGCGCTGAATAAGCAAAGATCGAGTTTACAGTCGTCACAATACTCAGAGCTTCACTTCGAACTTGCAAAGGATGAATTTCGGAATTTACTACCCAAGCTTGACTGCCGAGACCAGGCGAGAAAACTGCCAAGCAGAGGAATAAACCTGCCACTGTAACCCAAGGACCAGCAGCACTATCTAGATAATAAATGAGATAATATCCAAACGATACAATGATCAGAGACAACGCTGAAAATGGTACCATTCTTAACAATAGCCATCTTCTTCCCTTCCTAATAATTGATAATTTAAAGGTTAACTAAGGCAAGATGACTTACGTGTCTGGGAAGAAAATTGCTGATACTGACGATATAAAGTTCACGACAGCAAGCGGGATGGAATTGATGAGATTATCTCTCGCGGTTGCACCTCCGAAGCCAGCTTGTCTCATGATTGTGGGCCCATAGTACATCAAAATATTGATTCCAGAGAACTGCTGTCCGATCAGGACGACCATTCCAACCAATAAGCCACGATTGTAAATATTGAACAATTCGTAGAGAGCATCTCTCAAGGGAATGTTGCCTTCAATATTTTCTGCCTGCTCAATTCGATCAATTTCAGATTCCACTTCCTCTTGCCCTTTTGGATCGTTATCATTAAAGAATTTTCTCAGAGCTCTGATCGCCTTCTGCTTTTTATTTCTTCTGAAGAGCCAGCGAGGACTCTCAGGTATGAAATACATTAACATCAGCTGGAATAGAGCTGGCAGCGCCAGAAACGAAAGCATCAAACGCCAGTTTTGACCAAATGCCAAACAAATTAGATACCCGATTAGTTGTCTATGAAAATTATTAGTTGAATATTCAAAGAAGTGTCATATTACCCAAAAGTCATGCATATAACATAAGTCGTCACAACAGCTCCTCTTATTCGTATTGGACTTCCTTCGGCAAGAAGCATTGGAACTACCATGGTTGCAGCTCCCATCGCCAACTATTATTGTTCATTAAGCGTTGAAAATAGATTTTTGAGTGATTATACTCCAAGGATGAACCTTCCGACAAGAATCATTGCTACAGTTGTGCTGGTTGATTGAATGATCGCTCCGATAATGAAAGCGACATCGGCCATGACTACTACCTTTTTTCTTCCAAAACGATTGGAGGCTGGTCCTGACACCAGAGACCCAACAATTGCACCAAGTACGGCTATGCTTGACACATACTATTGTTTCGAGATAATTATTTCACTGGTAGCATGATATTGTAATACCTCCTGATCTTGTGTACTGTATGTGGAAATATCTTGAACTATATAAAGGTTTGCACAAGCAATTGAACTTGAATCAAATCTAGGATGGGTTATTTGCGAAGGAACTTGCGGTGTTATTTGTACCCATAGATAAAACCACTGATTGATAAAGAAATTGCAAAAAGAACAATGTATTTCGAGTTGTATTTTCTTGATTCCGGCTGTTGTGAACTAGGGGGTGTTGGTTCGCCGTTTGAAATAAGTCCTTCTCGTTCCTCCTCAGAGTTGGCTGACTTGCTCATACCGCAAATAAATATTATTCTAATGATAACTCACATTGACTAAAATCGTTTTTTAAATGAGTTAATTAACGGATCGTTTTTAGCAGCAATCTTAGTCTGTTTCGAAAGTATGGGATTCTTTTCTTAGAGGTAGCCTTACATTCGCTTCGTTTTACCAAAAATCATTAGCTTTTTTCTGCCGAGATCTTGTATTGAAGAGAAATTGTAAAGATATGAATGATTTTATTCAGAGACTTTAAGAATAATACTCTAGAAGTGAAGCAATTTTTGTTGCTTTTCGAAGCAATGAAACTCTAATACTGCGATATGTTTGTCATTGCACATTAAGAACGGAATCAAATAAGTAAGGCCCTTAGGCAGATGTTTCGATACATCGGATGCATTGGGAAAAATGCATCAATGTCTGTGTTCTGCGATTTTGTTGTGTGAGTTGATGAAAAGTAAGGAAGACGCATCGCCTTTCTTCACTCTTCTGATCCTATTATTTTCTTGAGTCTTTGCAGTGGCATTTAACCCATGTTAGGAGAAATATTAGCATCCCAAAGTATAAATCTTCGCAGAATGTGAGAGTGCTTTTGATTTGGAATGAATGCGAGAATTTCATATATAATCACATTAAGACCGGTCGGGTGATCCTATTTGATTCTATTGTATATCTAATCCAATCAAACAAAAAGTCATATTATCTTACCTATAACGAAACGATAAGCTCTCATTTAAGTTTAGACCTTTGAATCCATTAACAATGATTTTACTCCTGGGATCTTGGCCTAGCCGTCGTCGGCCCTCCTTGAGGAAAATAACGTTTGGAATCAACATCAACAAGTGATCATAATTTGAGTAGATATATATTTACACGGAAGTAATTAAACAACAAAAAATACAAAACTTTTTAATTTCGTAAAATCTCAACAAATACATGCCGTAAAACTAAAAAATATCAACCAATCGTCTCATAACTATCTACAATCTTATCAAATATTTTTTTTTGTGGTTTCCACTCTTTGTTTGACAGACTTTGTTAGAGTTACTTTCGAACGCGTCGATAATCTAAACATTACCGACTTCTCCTCCAACGAACGCATTTAATTCTGTTTCAATTTTTTCCCTCCACTCACCTCATAATTTTCTTCATCACTGGTACTTTTCTCGGTGGAGAGTTCCACTAAATCAGAAAGTTTAATGTTCTTTCTGTTTTTGCTGAATTTAGAGAAGTAATTCCTATAAAAAGGCCGGTAAATATCAAATGATTGAGATATTATCAAGTTACATTAGGTCCAAATAAACAATGTGATGACGTTGCATCTTTTGTTGCAAAGGAAATTGATCATTGGTTGGAGTTGTGTTATTAATTGAAGTAGGAGTTTGAATTTGAGTTGCAAGTTGGAATGGAATTAGGTGTTTCATTAATTGCTCGTAGTCGCTGACGTTGCCTTGGATCTTGCTAAGAAGGTGGCTCTTCGAGATGTTAGCATCAGTAATCTGTTTGTCTTCTTCGAGATTTTGAGCACTTTTTGAACTCTCGATGCTTTCTTCCGAGCGTTTAGATTCTAAATCCCTCGGTTGCATCACAGTAGAATTGCTTCTGGACACTTCGAGTAAATACTCTAACAATCATGATGTAAATTCAAAATATCGTTCAAAAAATTTAAATACTTTTATTCAATGCGAGATTCTCCTTGAGGTGCTCCTCAGCTCTCTCAAAGTCCGAATAGTTATCTAGAAAGCAAATGCTAAGCCAAGTCGACGAGACAGAGAGGTACCTGATTGCGTGTGGTAGGTTGAAATCGAACCTTCAGAAAATTTCCTTGCTGAATAGATGTCATTTACATTCCCATGAGTCTTCTGGTTCAACTGACCACCCTTCACCTCTTTTTCCAGTCTTTGGAAGAACTTCTGGGCGTGGGACCTGATCTGGGCGCCTGACCGAGTGCCAACGTATTCTTCAACTTTCTTCCAGTTCTTTCCAAATTGTTTTACCGCCTCGAGAAATCTTTGATGCTCTTCTTTAGTCCATCTCCCATTTGAATGCTTTTCATCATTTTGATGTTCTTGAGTGCTGCCGCTTAATTTTTCGAGTTCGATGAGGCTATTTGCGATGGTTTGGCTCATGTTTGTTGGATATTTAAATCTTAGCTCGCTTTTTTCTAATTTAATTATTTACAGAGGTTAGAGTCGTTGTAGCTATTTGAATTCGGTGCAGCTTCGAAATTTCGTTAAATCTTATCCAGTTTCGAATGAAATTGAATATTAAAAGTTTAAATTCAAGATTGAATTTCGCTCAAGATCAAATTCGAAAGCCGGCTTTAATCAATTCAAATTATGAAACGACGCCAGTTTTCTCTTTTTTTCTTCAGGTCTGGCTCATGGAGAAGAAGAGGATCAATGAGTATTGCATTTATCATAATGGAATTAGTTGGAAGAGCCTCAATAACTCAACAAATGAGAGCTAACGATATAATGTAATTGGCGAAGTGAGAGGTGAGAAATCATAATTATATTATCAAAGAGCGCTTTATCCTCATCAATTGAGAGCTTTTGGTTGAGTACAGTCGCTAATTCACATGGGAATTAAATCAAATAGAGCTCGCTTTCGAAATCGATATCTAAATTCAAATTTCGAGCGTTAGTAAATATCTTTTGTTAACTATTACGCGTCAAAATTGAAAGATTTATGGGAGTCAAAGCTGCAAGTTTTGACCTCGTTTTGAAGGCATTCTGCGTTTTTTCTGAACAATGTTTGGTGTGAATGAGTCTTTATGAATGCATCGAATTCATAATGTTATTGACAGATGGTGTCCATTCGAACCTACATTCCATATAAGGTTCAACTCCCAAAGATATTTCTCCAAGAAAGTTCAACAGAGCCTCTTCAACAAAGTCGTGTTGAAGATCTAAGGAAAGGATTCCTTTCTCACCGACATCGAATGAACAAATGTTTTGTCCTTATAACAAAATCAAAAAAAGTATCTTTAGAAGATCATCCTAGCAAAATGAGTTCATTCATAAATTTTGGATACTTGTTTTCAAAATTTTTCCTCATTATCACAAAATGTTACCATTGCTAGTTGCATCTTCACATTATTATCAGTTTTTATCTTGGCGCCAAATTTAACGTTTAAAATGAAGTTTCATGAATACGATTTCATTATTGGCAAAAATGAATACTAGAACAATACAATCATTATAAGGAATAAACTTTTCATTCATGAAGCATTGCCAAGAGAATACTGTTCTTGAATTGATCAATACTTAGAGAATAGATTTCATCACTAATGCACGTGCTGTCAAAGGATCAAGGAATCGCCGTAGAATCTTTATTTTGCGTTTGCTCGCTCCTCTCGAGATTATCTTCATCACAATAACAGTCATCATCACTTTAAACATTTGAGTAGTCCCCATATCTTGGGCGAGTGATAGAAGGAAATTTTTGGTCCATTTCTGAGTGGTTTCCATGTCGCTATTCGCGGCCACCACAATAGCAACATAATGACAGCCTGCAACTACTGCCAATACAAAGATGTAACCGATTCTCTCTTTGATTTTGGCAATCTTCTTTTTTCGTTGATAAGCTTTTTCTGCTTTTATCACTTTTTCATCATCGTTATTAGAAAGACGATTAATCCTGAGAGAGGAAGGTTTTTTCCTAGTTAGGGTTAAATCAAATCGGGAGATAAAAGGTTTTGACGCTTACACTATGCTAACCAAAAGAAATTTTAAGAAGAGGTTAATTGGTACGACTGTAAATAGAGGAAGAACGAACATGATTCCTGTTTGTAAGAGCGAGTCCTGTTTGCGTTGTTGAAGTGAGATTAGTGGTTTTATGAGTGTAATTACTGTCTCGGACTTGTTGAAGATTGAGGAGAAGGCAATAAGACTCAAAATTCTGCAGTAAAGTAATGTTGCTCGGGTAAAGCGAGGAAATAGCGAGTCTTCGTAGAAGTAAAGCGAAGGAATCAGATGTCCATACTACAGTAACATTAGAGGATTTTGAGAATGAATCAAATCAAATGAACTACTTTCAATCCATAAAATATTGAGCGACAAAACCCTGTTGATAGTTTCATTCTAGAAAGACTTATTGGCAACCTCCTTTTGTTATGCTCAGCGCTGTAACGATTTTTGAACTGTAAAGGTCGGATGATCCGGAAACGAATGGCAACAACTGTCAAAATATACCAAGAAGCTAGTGCCATAAGCAGCCAAAAGACCCAAGAAGCCAAATAATCATAAGTTGCTAGTGCTGCTATTGAGATCAATTTATACAAGTTAGAGTTTTCAAACACTCCTGCCAACTGATTATTTGAAGATAGATCTGCAATTGATTGACATTCGCATTTCAGAAACTTTTGACCACTAGCACCAGTTTGAATGCTTGATTGACAACCAGTTGCACAATTCAAATTTGCAGCTTGAGAATCATCTGTAATGGGATAAGAGATCTGAGCTGATATTGAGCTAGCTGCAGGAGACGGTGTCGTACTATCTTTCACAGTGACTGCGATTGAGACTGGGGTTGCGGTTTTATTTTGTTTTTGTATTTGAGGACAAACGAATAAATTAGTTTTCCAGAAGATGATATGTAGATCTTGTTCACCAGTGGCCGTGGTTGTTCCACCACCACCAAGTGACACTTGTGGCTGGTTTTTCATTGAAATGACTTTGGTTGCGAGATCAGCAGCATTCACTCTGCTAGCATATAGATCAAAATCATCTGTATTGAGAAAATGATCCTTTGAGTCTGCAGGTTTTTGCCACAGCATCAGAACACCCAAGTTATCCAATACTTTTGTGGCTTCACTATAGATGTATTTTGAAGATTCATCTTGCAAATAGCAATCATGGCTGAAGACAAAACTCATGCATTTATCAACAGTTTGAGCAGCGATAGTCATCTTAGTTGTGTCAAAGACGTCTGATGTAGATTTTAATGAATAATCACTCTGAACGATATCTGAAATCAATTTAAGAGCTCTTGAGATAATCGTGGTTGTTCGGTAAGAAACTGTGGTCATATCCAAAATTGTTTGCAGATATGCCTGAGTCTGCGCAGTTGTTGTCAGCCACATCGTTTTTGATTTAGTGAAAGCTGCTTGTACCTGATCAAGAACCTTGAGTGTAATATCTTCAAGGTTCTTTGCATCAGATTCAGAAATTGAACAGCTATCTCCAATCCATCCAGGATCACAGACACACACTTCTTTCTGATATAGTTCACTCAGCTCACAATGACCATTTGAAGAGCATTTTGGACATGGTGATGATGAAGCTGGAAAATTTTGTACTTCATAAGATGCAAGAGAAGCTCCTATGCTCTGGATGGAATTTGCTTGATCTGGCATAGAAGCGCTTGTGTTATTTCCAACACTGTAGAGTAAATTAGTGAGCTGTGTGTTAAGAGTTGAAGTGTCTGCGTTAGTAATCTCACAAGTTTTAGTTGCAGTGACGGGAGAATAAGGTGAAGGACAAGTGGATGTACAAGTTCTAGTAGAAGTGGTATAATAGAAAGTGGCTTTACAGGCGATGCAACTGGTATTTGATGCGCCAGTACAAGTTGCACATGAAGAATCACATTCTATTTGTTATTATTCATGATTATCACGGATGAAGTGAATAATAACAATCAATCATACTTGAGCAGGTTGATGTAGTGAGATTTGCAAAAGTTCCATTAGGACAGGTTTCGTAACAGGTGAATGAATAAAATAGGCTACCAGAATGGCAAGAGAGACAGTTTGATGATGTCGGTCCAGCACACGTTTTGCAGGTACTATTACAGACTATACATATATCATTAATTAGAGAAACCATCAAAATAATTTGGATTATTTATTACTTTCACAAGTCGATGTGGAGGTTGAAGCATAATATCCAACAGGACAGGTTACAATACAAGCCGAATTCAGCAATAAAAGTCCACCTGTACAGGATGTGCAATTTTGTGCAGTATTGCCATTACAAGTTGCACACATCACATCGCACACTATGTTAATGAAAATTCATTAGTTTTCTGGTTCTCCTCTCAAAGAGATTTACAATTGCATCTCCATAAGGTGTTGTTTTGAAAATACTGACTGGGACACTGAGATAAACATTTTGTTCCGAGTAAATACGTATCATTCTTGCATGATAAGCAGTGTTGAGAGCTCCAACCGTCACATGTTAAACATGAAGAGTCGCAGGCTTGGAATAAAATTGAATTAGAATTCGACGAAAACATCAATCAAAAATCATACCCTTGCAGGTTGAATCAGAAGTATTGGCATAATAACCATAAGGACAACTAGAAACACATGTCGAGTCCGATAAATAGAGAGTCCCTGAACAAGAAGTGCAGTCCTCGGAAGTAGAATCATCACAGGTTGTACAAGAGGTATGGCAAGCTATGTATAGAAACACCAGAAGCGTAAACAACAATGTAATTTTCAAATGGTTCATACCTTGACAAAGTCTGGAGGGATTTGGATAATAGCCGATAGGACATGAAGCATAGCACGAATTATCCAAGAAATAATGAGAACCGTCACAAGCAGTGCACTGATCTGAATTTATTCCAGTACAACTTGAGCAACCAGTAGAGCAGCTATGAGTTGTGAGGGTAACATTGTAAAGACCTAGCCACTCATTGGAAGCAGACTCGTTGAGACTTGTTGACCATTTCAAGTCTATTGATGTGCTACTGTGAACAATAAAGATGGATATCTTGAAGATCTTAACTCCCCAACCGGGAGACTTTCCCAAAACACCGCACTCAAGATCTGCAGTTGAATGGGTTCCTACTTTGCTCCAAAGTAGTTGGGTATCTGAATGCAGGAAGCAGGTTTCGCCACCATCCCAGCTTGCTCCTGCGTAGAAATCAAATTCAATTTGCAGGATCTGATGAGCATCAAGTCCCGAAAACGTCTTCGAAATCTCACATTCAGTTCCGCACACGTAATAACCACCAAGTAAAGGAGTAGTTATACATTCATACCACTTTGTTGTATTTGAACTCTGTACAGTCCATCCATTTGAAGTCGCTTGCTGGACATCGGTCAAAGATGTCAAGTAAGTGTACGAAGTAGCTAGTTAACAATTAAATGCGTCAGAGAGGAGATTTTACCATGGACACTGCTGAAGACACAAAGAGAGAAGAGAAAGAGCCCATTGACATTGCGAAAATACATAGGAGAGAAAAATTGCAACTTGAAAAGCAAATTTGGAAATTTTAATGCAATATTTTGTTATAATTAATTTAGAATCTGCCCGGAGTTGATTTTAAGGCTTTAACTAATTAATTAACCTCTCAAGTTTAATTGGGTAATTAGTTCAAGCTCTCTGCAGAGGTCTAACCTTTAAAAGCTAGTTGAACACCTAAGACATAAAAAGAACTTTCGTTCGAAACCTTGCTACAAGATGCCGTAATTCATATTCCAATAAGATTTTCGAAAAAAATCACCTGCACGCTAATCTCTTTCAATACATTTAGGATCATTGAAATTTCTCAGCACACAAAGGTATATTCTTTTGTGCAGTCAGTGAATTCAATCTATATACCTATGAATTCCTATGACTTATTGTTATCATGATTGACCTTCATTTTAGATATCTTGCTTATGGGACTGTGATTGCCCAGAAAGCAAAATTCTGTGCAGGTCTGCCAAGAAAATCATGAGATCCTTCAAAGAGGAAACGGAAAAAGCTGATTCTGACCGATCGTGAATCTAAATTAGAATTTAAAATGGGTGAATTCACTGTCTTAATTAGCCTTAAAAATTTCACTCGGAACCTATTTTAAATAAATTTTGAATACTGCTATTTACCTTTCTTGAAGGAGGGAGAAGATAAAGCAGATAATTCTTCATGAATGAAACGCAAATAAAGGTGCTAGAGATAGTTTGTCGGGTCATCCACATCATCAAAACTCCTTGATCTGAAGGAAATTTATTTATAAACTCAAAACTTTTTTCTTTCTAGCTGATAAAAAAGAATTAACACCGAAAAGTGAGAACTGATTGGTATTTTGCATAAATTCTTGAAATGAAATGATAGAACAGCTATCATCCTTTCTTTGCAAATCCATTCCAATCTTAAAAGTTCTGGCTAATCATGTGAGACAACATATAATTTCTAAGAATTTAAAAGTCCATCTCATCCTCCTCCTTATCATTGCTTGGGCACTCCAGTTATATGAAATTAATAGCTTCGCATCTCTAATCGAAACAAAGAAGTATTTTTTATTTTGAGTTGAATAAGTGGATATTTCAGATTTATTGCTAATCAAATTTGAATTGGATGTGGGAGAATTAAGAAAGCAGAGGAGAATCAAAGTTCTGAAAATATTAACCATCATAAGGGAATTGTGATTAAACATTCTTATTTACTCCAACTACCACACTCTGACGGATACAGATGCTCAAGTCAAAAATTTAACGTGGAAGAGAGTTCGATAAAAAGAAAATCATATTCTGCTTTAATATCTATTACCTCAAGAAGAATAATCAACATTGGTTACAAGGCTAAACATAAAATCTTTTGCTTTTCCTGAAAAACGGTCCCAACAAATATGATGCAAGAAATGAGAATTGGATGCTCATAATGTATATAATTTTTTCTATGGAATACATCGTTCATGGAAAATATTGTTAAGTTGCAAGTTACGCGCCGAGCGCATATCTGGAAAATAAGATTTCATCTTTGTCCATTTGACTCGCTTCACTAACTGCAAATTCATAGAAATACCTCAAAGTTTGTCATGCAAGAAGATTCCGCTAATTTTAAACGTAAATAAGCCAAAACTTAGCAGAGAGGCAAATGCTACCATCGTCAACAGAATTAATTAATGCAAAAAAATTTCTGTTCAAATCGAGCTAAAGGTAATTCTGAAATTCACATTTCAAAAAAATATTTTAGAGTAGCACCAGCAATCCAAGGCTATTTACAGATATGCTAGTTGGTGCTGTTGAATCGACTGATGCCGATCATTATTCCTAAACTTTAACAGTGATTCATAGTTTCACTCTAACTTCGAGTCAAAGTATTTTTCCTACAAATCTATTTTTTGAACAATTTTCAGTGCTCTACCATACCCTCCTGCCTCAAACTGTCTCTCTTTGCCATTCACTCATACCGCATCGTAAATATCTTTTGTTTATCACATCCTACTTGCTCCTATAGAAGTTAATTGATCGATTCTTAAGTGCGGTAAAATTTGGAATTAGAAGATTAGTGAATTTTCATTCCTGATGATTCACCTAGCAACTCTTTTCATAATTTACGTTGTCGACGCTTGAATTACCATCCAAATTTTGATTCTAAAAACGCTTCTATGTTGATAGTCACTCGAGATTTATTCCGAATTCTGATATTAATTCTTTATTGGATCTCGAACAATTTCTAAACGCAAATATGGGAAATCCTTCGAATCGCAATATTCACTCTCTCTGAAGCATATGAATGAGCAACCGCATTGTCTACGTTCCACGAAGACCAATCACAATGAGCGAGCGTGCCATTATGAAGATTTCTAACTTACGAATCTAAAAAGTTTGAAATTTGATTACAAATCATTCCAAGTCACGAATTGATCAAAATAACGCCACAATACTTGAAATGTGTTCAAATTAAACAAAAGCTAATTAAAAGGTTGAGAGAAAAGCAAACTTTCTTGGTTCTCTCCTTACAATGGAAACTAAAGCACCATTATCTCAGCGCCAGGATAAAGACTCCACACGGCTTCAGCTGCCTCCGTTGGAAAACATCGTACCTATCTGTCTTTCTTTCTTGACGGTGTTCGGAGAAGATATGTCCCGAAAATCATTTTTTCTTTATTTCGTCCGCTGCCTTTTGTGCTTCGCTCTGCTTTTTTTCACTGCAAGGTTTAATCCAAAGCGCCAAGCAAGACGAAGAAAGACACTCATTTGGAGCATAATCACGCTTTATCCCATTATTGTTTATTTCTTCGAAGACAAACAGTTGCTGTTGTTCACGTCAAATCTTTCGGTGTTGCTGCACCTCCTAGTGAGCGAATCTCTGCTGGAGGCAGGTTTAGGACACGTTGCGCACAGTTTCGTCTCATATCTCACATTATTCTATTCAAAAAATGAGCATCAGTCAACGGCGATAGGCCTTATCGGCTGGAAGATTGAGTTTTTCACGAGTCTCCTCTGGCTCTTCGTGTATAAGATAATACAGGACAAGACTCTTGTTATCGAAGAAAGCAAAAATCTACTGATTATCCAGATCCAAAGGCTAGAAAACAAAGTAAGCGACCTCGACAGCGCTTTACAGGACAAGGAGAACTTTATCCTTAGCTTCAGCCATGAGTTTAAGAACTTGCTGAACGTTTTACTCGGAAATTTAAATCTCGTTGCGAAAGTGAACTATCCACCAATACATAAGCTCGTTCAAGCCACCTTATTATCCGGTGAGGTGATGCGACTGATGGTTCTTAATGTACTTGATACAGGCAAGCATCAGAACACGGCTAATCTCGAGATAAAACCGCAAAGGATACATCTTCCTTCCCTCCTGGAGAATATCTGGAGTCTTTGCGCCGAAATCATCACAACTAACGACAGACTCTCAGGAAAACTCTTACTCTCAACACAGATGCCACATTTTTTACGATTGGATCCTCAGAGGATGCTGCAAGTTTTCTTAAATTTGGTCAGCAACGCAGTGAAATTTACAGAACGTGGCTCAGTGGTGATCAAAATTCAATGGGAAGAAACTAAGCCAACGCACTCGAACAAAGGCTTTACTCTCGCTCTACACTCTACAGCCGACCAGCTTGGTTCAGAGTATGATCCGACTTCTTTTGACGACGACATGACACGAGAGAAGCTCGACGATGAAAAAATAAACATCTATCAATCAGTGACTTTTTTGCAACCAGATCAGGGCTTCTATGAAATGAATTTGAGAAAAAGAGAGTGGACGGAAGACTTCGGGCGGCAGTCTCAAAACCCCGGGACCAGAGGACTTCTTAAAGTTTCCGTGCATGACACAGGCTGCGGTATGAGCGAAGCTCAGCGCGAGAGACTTTTCTCTCGATTCTCACAAGTCTCTGAAGATGAAAGCAAACGCCAGCTAGGCAGCGGGTTAGGTCTCTGGATTACGAAGCAAATTATCGAGCAGCACCGCGGAGTAATAGGGGTCGAGAGCAAAGAAGGCACGGGCACAAAATTCGAGTTCTCGATACCTACAGTCGTCGAAGACAGCGTTGACAGCCCATCGATAGTAATCCCTTACGACGCTTCTTCGGCAGCTGAAAGTCGAGTGTTTAGCCCTACGAAAGTGAATCTCACAAGGAGAACTCTTTCGCAAATCAACTCCGCCAGAAATAACCTGATTAAATTAACCGCGTGCTCTGATGTCCAGATACCAGAGAGGCAAGGTAGCTTGCGCATTGAGCTACAAGAGGAGAGATTGCCTTCAGCAACGTCGATAGATACGCCTATGGTGAAACGCAATGCGGGGAGCATGATTATTCATTCGTTTACCCATGCAATAACCCAGATGAAAATACTGGTGGCTGATGATAATATATTCAATCTTGAGCTAATGAAGAAGTTCATTACAGCGATAGCTGGACCGAACCGAACCCTCTTTGTGAAAAATAGTGAGGAGGTTCATAATTTAATTGAAAGCCCGGACTTGGCTGAGATTAAATTGGCGCTGATTGACAAAAATTTAGGAGATACTGATGGACTGGCAGTGGCAAAGAGAATTAAAGAGACTGCTGCTGCACGAGGCTGTGAAAATATAGTCTGCTATTTGGTTTCTGGAGAAAGTAGTGATGTATTAGAGCAAGATCTAGCCTCGAATGAACATTTTGAAGGTTATCTGACAAAACCGATAGAGTTTAACGAGTTGGAGAAGATAATCGCCGAACATTATCTTTCTCAGTGATTCCAGCAGGCGTTTTCGACAAATTTTTGAGTTTGAGAGTTTTTCTATTTTTGATTTATTATTATTTTAATGAAAATACAGCATAGTTTTCTCGAGGCTGAAGACACTCTTCTTTTGGCCTCAGAAGCTTTCTTTTAATACTATTTTTTTCTTTATTCTCTCTGCATTGAAATTATTTTAGGGTGTAGAGGGAGCCATCCTTCTAGATGAATAAAAAACTTAAAACCTTTGCCAATTGTTAAAATAAATACATCTTGAGTGCCCCTGATAAGACAAAATAATCCCACACACGAATTAGTCACTTAGATACAAAAAAAGAGTGAAATTCTGAACAAGATATATGCTCAGGCGCTTGATAAGTAAAAAAGAAAAACTATTTTTTGTGAAAGATAGATCATCAGAGATATTTAATCCTGAAGAAAAGTTCAATGTTGAATCCAATGGTATTCTCACGGTTTCTTGAGCCCTTGTGGTACTTCTAGTCATGATATACATCATTCTAAATTCAAGTCTCAAATACCGAAGTCTGCAGATAAATTGCTAAGTTTTTCTCGCAAATATGATTGGATTATTAAATCCATTTAGTATGTAATTCACAGTTAATAACGGACAAATCGGGAACATTTCCTCGTCCACATCCTCAAAACAAGGTTCATACGAAATTCTGAAACGAAGAGCTTAATTGTGATTTCCATGAGATGATTTCTCTACTGTGAACAGGAAAACTTTGATTTTTTTCTTTTCATTACTAAAACTCAAAAAAAATACAGAAAGAGTGATCCAGATCCCTAAGATCTGGTTACTCGCAATACAGCATCGCTGCCTCGCTTTTCATCAAGATGAAGCTTCCCTCCACAACAAAACACACACAGAAAAATGCATTACCGTATTCTTTCTCAATAAATGCGCTCACAAGAATGATTGTAAATAATATAAGCCTACAAGAGTGATGAATACATGAGGGTTGTGACGAGCTATAATGTTATTTTCTTTGTCATTTACTAAGAGCTATTCGTTAATATGTGTCTTTTTTAGTGTTTTCGCACTTTCGAAAATTTTATTATTTCTAAGATTCGGAATAAGAAACAGATATCAAATAAAGCAACTTTGATATTTTGATAAATTCTTTGCATGAAGATAGATCAGAACACTTACAATTCGTATTTCCAAGAAAACTGCTGTTTGGTAACTCTTTCCATATTCCTTCACTCTTTACCATCCAAATAATATAGCCAGCGATAAAGAGGGTGGCTGACAAATGGAATCGTAAGCAAATCACTGATGAAGAATTCCTCACCGAGACTGAGGACCTTTTTTTGAAATTCCTTGGATATCTGATTCGACTCACCGAAGGACACACAAAGCCTTCTCTGTTACAAGCAGCGGATATCATCAATACCGAAGATCAGATCTTAGAGGGTTTTTTGAAGACATTAGAACAATCAGTTCAAAAAGATGGCGCTCTTTCTCTTCATAAAGAAGAAACGGAGGAATTTATATTGAGAATGATAAGTCATGCAGACAGATTCTCGGAAATTTTTCTCGAAACAAGCTACTTTTCTCTACTGGATAGATATATCTGCTTTCTCAACTATACCTGGAACCCCTCCATTGTCATTAAGATCATAAAGCAGCTCGATTATTACATGCTGGAGATGGATTTTACTCAGTTTTCCACCCGCAAATTATACAGAGAGGTGCTCGTGCCTGGAATTCATTTCATGAAGTCTTTTGTGCGAATACTCGATCTCAATGAACACAACTTCGATCGCAGCTATGAATATATCAAAAACCTTCAGCATGTCAAAGAGAATCGCAATCAATTCCTCCATTATCTGAAAGACAAGGACATAACTTTTGAAATTTTTGAGAACGCATATAAAAACAATGTGATTCCAGCTTCCTTAGCTCTCAAATTCTATGAGGAGCTCAAAATAAAAGGAGATTATCGGACGAGTCCTGTTTATTTCGCGATATTGGGAGAGCTTTTCTTTTTATCGCATATTCTGAACCCCACAACGAAGCCTATGGAGGTCATGCCGATGATATTCCTTGCGTGTCTCTTTGAAGGTGACTTTTTTGATTCCCTAGGCGTTAACTCACTATTATGTTCTTAGCTGATCTCTTCGATTTGGAGGTTGAAGATGATTTAAAGGAGTTGCTTGGAAAGGACCTAAAGCAAGTGGATCACCAAGGATACGGTATAGAATTCGTTCGAGATTTTGGGAGGCAAGTGGCTGCTGTGACCCTTACTCCTAAAGAAGAGTTAGGTTCAAAGCGTCTGTTGTATGAGATGGTTATGAGCTCGGAGGGTCTTGAGGTTATAAACTTTTTTATTCAATTAGACGGATACCGCGAAAATCAAGATGAAGAAAACGGAGAAGCGCCAGCCCAACAATTCAATCCAGAGCTAAGTCAATTTTTCAAAGATTTGTTTCAGCCTGCTCAAGTGGTCTCTGAGCTTGGCGATGATCAGACGCTTTTTGAATTTGTTCTGAAAGTGTTGGAAAAGAGCATGAACCATACCCAACATCTCTCGAAGGAAGCGGTATTCTTGGAATTCTTTTCAAAGAGAAGCATCTATACCATTTTGGTTGGGTGTTTCGAGAGCATTCTGTTTACTCTAAGTAATCTGAATGAGCATGAGAACCAAATTCCGAGCAAAATTATCAATGAAAGAATCATGAAGTATCTGATCGATTTTCTGAAGGCGTTTTTGGCTGATCTCGACACGTCTCATCCATTCTTTAGTATGTATCCATATATCCTCAAAAAGATTGGCGATATTTATAACAAACGACTCTATTTAAGCGAGACAGGCTTTCATTTCTTCCTCGCTGATCGCGTGCTTGAAATCCTTGTTAATTATTTCAACCAATCAGAAATTTTGTCAGGCGGCGAGAAGATATCAGATCACGATGTTTATGTATTTAATGGCTTTATTAGCAGCAGTCTATCGTTCTTTCGGGATTTAGCCGGCTCAGAGGTTCTAAAGGGACCAGCCGGTGAAAAGTTCCTGAAAGAGATACAGGTCGACAAACTTATGGATTTTTTTGAGAGTTTTGAAGAAAAAGTTATCTCAAAGAAAGAGAACGGCGTCAACAAACGTATCGCTTGGATTTTCGAAAGGAGTTTTCATGAGTTCTTCGATACAGTGCTCATACTCAAGAAATTTCTCAGCGAAGCGAGCGCAAATCTCGACTTTTTGAACATGTCTGCGCTTGAAAAACTATTTCGACTTTACATCAAGTCATACAATGCAGATAAGCAGCTCTGGATCGATGCGCACTATGTCTACCAGCTCTATGAAAGTCAGAGCTCGATCCAAGAGGCAATAAGAAAGAGCGAATTTGACAAATTTATTTTCGCTAATTTATTCTTTAACTTTGAAACTTTCGAAAGTCCTTACATGATGCTTGATTCATTGACTGTGACTTACTCTCGAGACGCTGGCTTACAAGACGACGGGGTCGCAAAGATGCTTATTGAGCCTCTTCTCAACAATAGCAATTTCACTGAAGCGTTCAGTCTGCTTAGATTGGTTATAGCCCCTCTGAGGAATTCCGTTGTGACAGTTGATAGTGAGCTTCAAAACGAGATCCCAGAGAATGATAAGACGAGTTTTATGAATTTGCCGATGAATAGAGGACAACTGGTGTTGAATCGGTGCATCTCGCCTATTCCAAATAAAATATTTAAGAAATCTGCCGAGCAATACCGAGAGCTCTATCAAGAGTTCATTGCTGATTTCTTAATGGCCTTTTGGGGTAGCTACTACAGACTGGGAGTTGTGACGAACTTTAATTTCCAGATCCCCACTGTTTTTTTCAAAGAGTCCAGCAGGAAGGAAAATCCTCTGCTCAAGTTTTATATACGATTCTACGAGCGACTCATCAACGAACTTTCTGATCAAGAAACCAAGTGTTTGAACGAGACGGCTACAGGTTTATCCTATGCTTTGTGTGTCCAAGACGAATCAAATTCGCAGCTGTTTTCAAAAAGCCAGCTCTTGTTGGCTAGAAGAGCAAAGCAATTCTCCCATTGGAAGAAGATAATCGAGAAAGGCGATTCCCAAATCATATTTAAAACACATGTCTTCCAAGATTTCATTAAAACCAAAGAAAAAGAGCTTTATTCATGTCTGATCAATTGGAATTCAAAAACCGTTGAGAGTTGTCTCGGGTTACTCAGCTCATCAAAGGAGCAGCAGGCTGTTGCCGAGAAATCCCTCAAGGAATTCAGCGCATTTGTAGATCTTCAACACATTCTTTATTTGCCGATGTCAATTCAATATGCGAACAAGAGCAAACCGTTCCCATGGGATTCGGTATTCCTTCTGGACCTCGTTTTCGATCATTATCTCAAACATAGAGAGGACCTGGTCAACGAAAAAGAAAAAACGGGCTATCTCACGAATAAATTAAGGCAAATGCTTCTCATCAGTTCCCTTATCAAGGAAGCTAGTACTGTGTCTACGGATAATGAAAAACAATGCAACTTTTTAGTGCTTTCCTATGCGACGCGAAAACCGCTAATCGAAGCTCTGGAAGCCGATTTCGTTTCTCTGACAACGATATTTTACAAAGAATTTGCTTCCATACTCTTGGACGCTCAGAAGAGGTGGCTAATTGATAATATCTTCCAGCATCTCACGATTATTATTGCCAAAATGTCAAGAATATTTCTGGAAACAACCGGAATTTTCCAGGTTCAAGGCTTGGTTGGCCATGAAACCCTGACGCAGAAGTACGCATGTGCAGTATCTAAGTTGATAATCACATGCCTCGCCAACATCGATGAGGTTGTTCTTCAAAAATGCAAATTGGACTCAAAAACAGCCCTGAAAGCGTCGTTCTGGCAGCTTGTGACGACCTTACAAACAGAATTTCATTCGATAACCGCGCCATCAATTCATTTCAATTTCCCTAAAGAGGCTTTCGAAACTACAATGAAGGAGCTCCTGGAGCAATACGGAGGCAAGATCGTGAGAAACTTGACATCAACGTGCCCATTTGACACAAACCAGTTCCTTATTACTCAAACAAAGACCTTCAAGCCGCTGATATACCAAGAAGCGCTAAGACACATCGCTGAGCTTGAACGCTTAAGTACACTGTCCGAAGCTGATTTAGAAACGTTAGAAGTATATACAGAAAGCAAGGAATTAAATTTCTTCGTGAATCTCTTACCGCATTGGAAGTTCATTGAGCTGTACCAGCTCGTGCATCCTGATAGCTTGTCTGATACGAAGGATTGGAAATCGGATCTGCTGTTCAATATGAAGATTGACCTTATCGCGTTGATGAAATCGTTTTCGAAAGATGATTGGTTGAAATATGACAGCCTTCAGATTAATGAAGGTGCTTTCCTTCAAAATTGTTTCGATGCGTTACTCTGGCAGCATCGGAAGATCTTTAAGAAACCTTTCGACCTGGGAGACAAAGAGAAAGAAATCATCGAAAAGACCTATCAGCTCGCCAATAACTACTTACGAGCTGTCCCTACAGTCCTTCAGGAGCGAATCCCGTCAGAATTCGCTCAGCCAGCTCGTGCAATTTATTGCCTGTATATCTGTGGATTGTGGGATTGCGAATATTTCATGAGATTGTTGAAAGAAGGATTGCTTTCACAGATCCTCCGGAACTCTGTTCTTGATGAAGGTAGTTGTAAGGCTACTCTATTGGTTATCTCCTACCTCACTGGAGATAGTGTTCCAACGAAACATCTCATGGAAGCCTTTCTCAAAGGCGCAGTTTTGAAAAATCCCATTGTTTCCGAACTCGAGACCTCGAAAATCCTCTGTAAGTTGTATAAAATTGACCCTCAGAGTTTCTCTACCTTAATGCATTCGCACTTCGGACTCTGCATGCCGACCTCAGAACCAGGAGTCCCAGTGGATCCAAATATTGTCAAGAAATCTGGCAGCAGTAACAGTTATAATTTGATTTGTTTTGACATCGATTAATGCCTTTTATCGCATTAATCTGATTTATTTGCTATCTTTTTTTAAGTTGTATTTTGTGTTTTCTATTGAAACTTTCGGGTTCTAACCAACTTTCGCTTAGGATACGAAACAATCGGAGAGATGAACACGTTCAAATACTTCGAGACTTCACTTGGTCAGAATTGCCGTTTTATCATTGATGAGACAGTCCAGCTTTTGGTTGAAACGTTCGAAAGCTTTTTTGAAGAGTATATCAAAGCTCAAGAATTTTCAGCGAAACCTCAAACTGACTCCCCCGAAACCTCTTGGCAATTTTTCACTTCGACACGCGTCCCTTACCTCATGTCGATGATATACAAAAGCATCATTGTTCTCTCGAGTGTTATAGCATCTCACCCTGAAGCGATTCCATACCTCGCTCAGGTCAGAAAAACAATCAAATACTTCGACCCCACTACAATGAGATTCGATAAATCAGCCAAAAGCGAGATTGATTTCTTCACGCTTTTTATTCGATGCCATTCGAATTTCCTCATGTCAAGCTCAATGGTCATGCTGCGGAATATAACATCACTCGAGGGTGACTCGTTTGTTGTCCTTCACGAGGGAATCCCAGCTCTCCATCAAGATTACTACCGCAGAATCTTCCTCAAGACGACCAAAGCGACCCTGGAAACTCTCGTAACTCTCTCACGCTTTGAAGAGGACTTCTTCCTGACAACGAGGATGATTTACACGCAAGCTTTAGTTCTTGACTCTATCCTAAATGGAGATATCAGACAGATTAAGGATCCTAGCGAGCTGATATGTCTGCATGAAATAACTGAAATTCTTCTCAAGGCGCTTAAATATATGGAGAATAAGATTAAGAAGGATGAGTATCAACAAATGGAGATGTATCTTTGGACGATACGAAAGGTATTCGAGCGAATGTACCTCTTTCCTGAGTACAACAAGATCAAAGACGGCGTTATCAAAATCTGCGATGATTTCACTGACGAGCAAATTGATTGTGATACAAAGCGTGCGGTTTATAAACTGTTGCTTGAGAACAAATCATACGACCAAACCACTACTACGTACACAGGTGAAATCGAGCCTGCTTTGCCTGATGACTCAGAGTCCCCGGTCAAACTCGAAGAGCAAGTTTCAAAAGCTGCAGCCAACACGACAAGCGATTATATTAAAAACAAAAGAGATTTACGAGTGCTCTTCATACGGTCTCTTCTTCGAAATTGGGAGTCATCGGGAAAATTAATACCTATTCCATTCGATTTTGAACTGCCTGCAGATATCCTTGGAACATACTATGCGAACGAGTCTCTCCAGCTGTGGGACAGCGTGAATAGGAAGTTCACAGAGCTATGCCGAGACCAAAATTACACTGAAATGAATGTGCTAAGAGTCATGACTGCTCCTGGGAACACTTTGAACGAACATTCGTTATCTATCAGCAAGGTGCTGGAGTTCGCGATGTCGCTTAATCCTGTCATGATCAATGAGTTTTCGTCTGAATCGCTTCCGAAAATCACATATCTTGAAGCAAGGCTTCCCACCTCGAAAAGGTAGTTTTGTTTCCTTAATTAAATTCTCCTAATAATCTTATTGATATAGCCTTACTGAAGAACTGGAATTTCAATTTGGATTCAAACTTCCACAAGAGGAAATTCTTGACGGATCTGAAGAGTCTACTATATCCGAAGATACCGATACTGAAGAAGAAACCGACAAGGAGGATAGCACTGAGCAAGCCGACGAGAACCAAGAAAATCAGGAGTTGACCTTTGATGAAATGGATATTTTCAGAAGCTTGTTTAGTGCGAACTTCGCTGTACATTTGGACATGGTGATAAGAAAAATTGATAAGTTACTGGAGTTTAAGATTCTCAGGAAATTTTATGAAAATATGTCGGTTTCTGGGAGGATCGGCGCCAAACTTCGGTTCGGAGAGGACAAAGAATTTAACGAATATTTACATAGTATTCCTAAGGAGGATCAGATGTTAGCGCTGGCTTTCTTAAATCCTGAGTATTATGACTTATTGGAGGAAAATTTCAAGAAGAAGGCGAAGTTTTTGCGGAGCATGATGATAGAGGAGAGACTTCTTACGAATACTGATATGTTTGAGATGAATATGGACCAAGAAGAAGAGTATTCCGGAGAAGGAGAAGAAGGAGAGGAGGAGAAAGAGAACTCAGAAGACAATATTTCTGAAGGAAATGCCGGTGAGAAAGATGAAAATGTTATAGTAGAAAATGTTGAGGAGGAACAGAAAGAAGACAGCCCAGTCATTCAGAAAGAAGAGGCACAGAAGGAAGAAGAAAAGAAAGAGGGGGAGCCTGTGGGTTCACCTACAGATCTGAGCAGCCCTACAGAAATCCAGATATCCAAAGCTCCTGAGCTTAAGCCAAGACCACAGTTATCGATTGAAAAACCCGCACTGGGAGTCTATAAAGAAGAGATCGAAGAAATAAAAGAGCCGAATGAGAACGATGATGGCGAGTCTATTCCTAAAAAGCGAGAGCCGAATACACTGCGTGTGGAACCAGATCGAGTCTTACCTTACTCACCTTTGCAAAGACCAAATTATCCGCTTTCCAACAGAGGACAAAATTCGCCTTTGAGATCACCATTGAGGTCGCCTTTGGTGAGAGGTGAGAGAATTTCAAAGAGAGCTGCTGATCTATTGGCGGAGTTGAAACCTACTGCTCATAACTCGGAAGATTTCAAGCCGATGCATCACGAAGGACTCGCGCCAAGTCGATTTAAACAAGCGAAGATGTCTGACGACGAGGATTCTGACGACGGCTGGGAGAGTTCTGGTATCCAAGAAGAAGACAACGAGATAAAATTGGGAGTTTACGCCGATAACAATGATGAGAAACCTGAGGGTGAGAAGGAAGAAAACCAGTTTTTTAGTCCGGTCGTCGATGTTGGTAACGTGGAAGAGGGAGAGTGGGAGAGCATGGATGAAGAGGAGAAAAAAGGCGGAGATGATGATGGCTGGGAGGAGGATGACTCAGACGTGGGAATTAGAATCAGTAAGTCAAAGATGAGACCTAAGAAGGCGACTTCCAAGCCCCGAACAAGGAAACAAGCTCCTAGCAACAAGCGAATTCCAAAGCATTCTCAATTCGGAATAGAGAAAGAAGAAAATAGCATCTACAAAATCACGCTGCCTTCTTCCTTTGATGATATCGGTTTGGGTGTGCTGGGTGAGAAGTCTCAAATCAATTGTTCGACATTCACGGAAATTAACAATGTGAGAGAACCAGCTTACGAAATCGAGTTTGAGAACGAGAGATCCGAAAAATTATTTACCAAAAAGATCCTCAGAAAGTTAGAGACAGTCGCTAATATCGATACCAAAGCCATCCAAACGTATAGGAAATACCTGCCGCCATTAAGCGCATCAGCCATTGAAGCACTCGTCCTTTTCTTATTCAATGAAAAGAATATTAATTTCAACCAGATTAGCTCTCCTCAAAGCTCACAAAGAACAATGGTCCTCTACTTTGACACGGTATCCTTGGCGTTTACAAACCCAATCAACGAGATTCGCGCTCTTGATTTGATTTATCACCTAATCAGTCTCAATTACACCATGGAGCCTGTCAAAGAGGTCTTCGAAGGAGTCTTTAAAGCCTTTGATTTTAAACCTGAAAACTTTGTTGAGTGCGCAGATAATTTTGTCAGCAGCTTGATCTTCCTGCTTTCGCGCATTGCGGAATGTCACTCGAAAAATGCGATCCAAGTCGAAAATTTCGCAGATCTCGTTTCTGAAATAGAAGAAAAACACGGGGTACTCTGCCTGAAAAAGCGCTTAGTAGATAAAGGACTCTTGCAGAAATACTCGCAAACCACTCTTCTGTTAAACCTTCAAGAATTGTTTAAAAAGCCAGAAATGGATAGATTTAAGAAGGATATCCTGAGCTTCAACCTCAAGGCCTACAAGCTGACTCCCAAGAAACTCAGAGAAATCAAAAATCGCGAAAACACCATCTCTGAAATTTTCCATATCCTTGACTTATTCTCGCTGGTCTCGGACGAAGAATTGACACCGGAGTGGAAGCTGGTCTACAAGAAACTCTGCAAAGTCCTTGATGAAATACCTCTATACACCGAGTTCCTTACCGAGGCTGCTCGTCAAGCGAAGCTCTCATTTGCTAGTCTTATCGAGGATTTCGAAAGCTTAGTCAAGATACTCCAGGCGGAAATTGGAAGTCCTTTAAACAATCTTAACGAGTTCATTGGGCAGGTCGAGAGGATCATCACGAACAATAAGATTATTTACTGGAACCGTATTATCTCGATTGTTCAGAGCAAATCCAAAGATGAGAATAGCAAAGGGAACAATTTGAAGGAGGAAATACAACGAGAAATGAACGCGATTACATTAAAGTTCCTCGATGTGATGTTCAATGACAGCGACGTGAAAACGCTGTATGTGCTGATGATTCAGAGTCTAGATATCTTTGAGAAGATCAGGAGCAAGCATGAAACGCGTCTCAAAGACTGCACCATGAAATTCAAGCCGACTCTTAATATCGTTCTCCATATTTTTAGCCTTCATAAGACGAGGGAAGAAATGTCAAAGAAGATTAATCAGCATTCTGAGATATTGGCGAGTTTGAATGATTTTGAAGAAGTAAAATCTGCGTTGTCAATCAAAGCCACCGGCTCGATTGAAGAGGCGAAAGAGACCGGAATCTCGTTGTCTCGTTCGCTCTCGCAGATTAGGAAGTCGGGTGAGATCGAGATTGATGAAGTGATAATGATTCTTGCGCAGAACTCCAAAAAGTTAGTGAATTTGCTGCTAGAATCAAATAAAACGACGCCTTCGAGCGATCAAATAAAAATTTTTTACGAATTCCCTTGGCTGCTTGATTTTGAGACGAAAACGAAGTTGCTTAAGTAAAATCTCTGAGATATAGTCATGATGGTATTAATAAATTTAATTTATTAGGAAAATGCTAAAGAAGCGTCATACAGACACCAACGATGACGAGGATCATGATGAAGAGTCAGAAGGACCAAATACAGAGAGTAAGCATTGAAAAAATAATGAGTTAAGCTAATCATTGGTTGATGATCAGATTTCATCGTGCATCGAGATAATATACTGGAAGACACGCTTTTGAATTTCTTTAACATCGACCCGAAGCATATCAACTCGAACCTTGAAATCGAGATCACTTTCGCAGGCGAAGCTGGCATTGATCAAGGTAAATTTATACTAATCGCATGGCAACTGATGGCTCATTGCTTTCCGACGTTCAGGTGGTTTGCGAAACGAATGGCTTACGCTGTTAACGAAAGAACTATTTGACCCCAAGCGCGGACTCTTCAAATTATCTGCGAATAAATTATCAGTGCAACCAAGTCCTTTAGTAACCATTATCCCCAACGGGTCAGCCTACATGAAGCTCGCAGGAAGGATCGTCGGCTACGTAAAATAGCACCTTAAACTGTCCATTCTAAACTCTCTCTTTCAGAGCATTTCTAAAAATCAAGCACTTAACGTTTCCTTTACGAAACCTTTCCTCAAGCAACTGATCGGTAATTTGATTTTTATTTCCGTCACTCTAAGCTGCATTTTCAACAGAGGCGCAGATTTCGGTTTCTGACCTTAACGACGTCGACCCTGAGCTCTTCAGATCGTTAGAATGGCTGCTCAATAACAGCATTGAAGGAGTCATCGAGCAAAACTTTGCTTACGAATTCGATTTCCTTGGCGACTACTTTACAATCTCACTTTCTGAGGACAAATCAAGCGAGGTATTAACCGACTCGAATAAAAAAGAATACGTCAAGAAACTATGCCAGCAAAAGCTAGTCACAGAGATCAAAGAGCAGATTAACGAGTTCAAAGCTGGGCTCTACGAATTTATACCTTTGAATATCCTTAAACTCTTCCTTGCTCCAGAGTTGGAGACACTGATCTCTGGAAAGTCCCAAATCGATGTTGAAGATATGCAGAAGTACATGAAATACGAGGAATGCTCTCCTGAAGAGAATTTCATCAAATACTTTTGGAATGTTATTAAATCATTCGACCAGGATAATTTGTCCGCTTTTCTTTTCTTTGTAACAGGTATGAAGTGCCTGTGCTTTCGTGGTCTAACAAGCAAATCATATGAATAGGTTATACGAAAGTCAGTTTTGGTGGTTTCAAGGACAATCCTTTGAGAATACTGCGATCTTCGGGAGATAAGAGCAGACTGCCTTTGGCGCATACATGGTAATAGAAAATTGAACAATTGGAGGATAATCTTGTGTTGTAAATGATAGCTTTAACCAGATTGAGCTGCCTGTGTACGACAGCGAAGAGGAGATGAGGATTAAACTGCTCACGGCGATATTGGAAGGAAAAGGCTTCCATATGGTGTAAAGCAAATAGAGAATTTATTTTCTTTTGTGTAGTTGTTAATATGATATTTGATAATATTCAAATCTACATACAGATGTAATAATCCGTGTTAGTTGAAACTAATAATCAGAATCTTTATTTTAAAACACTCTTTTTGGATACCAGTTCGTAAGGATTTTAAGAATATTAGACATGATAATTTCATTCTCAGTTAAATGAAAATTGATGTTCTTAGTATTATTGGTATGCCTTTGTTACTTTTTCTTTTCTTTTCCTTTCCTTTCTTGAAGGTTTTTGCAAAGTTTCGAATCGACATACCCAAAGGATGATGAAAGTATTAATATATGTAACGTGAGAAGTGCTATAGTCTTCTGCATTCAGAACATGAAATTTATTTAACAAGCAGAATTCTGATAAGAACCAATTCGACAGAACAATTTATGCTGGGGGAATATGCTGTGTCAAATTGCTGAGTACCCTGCTTTTCTCAACTACTTATCACAGCGGATTCTCAACGAACAAACATAATAATCTAAGTAAAAAAAAAGACACACAAGTTTAGAATCGACACAAATATGGTAATGAGATCTCTTACTGAAGAGCAAGTTATTAAATACAAAGAAGTCTTTGATGCTTTTGACTCTGATAAAAACGGTTTCATTACAAAATCAGAGCTTCAATCAATGCTGGAAAAATTCTATAGAGATGTCAGCCAAAGTGATGCAGAAAAATTGATATCCAAGATTGACAGAAATGATGACGGGATGCTCGATTTCGAAGAATTCCTGACTCTAATGGCATCATTCGATGATGACAGTGAGGAAAATCTGAAGGAGCAACTGCAGCTGGCATTTAAGACTTTCGATAAAAATGACGATGGAAAAATCTCTCTTGAAGAATTGAAATATGCTCTGCAGAATATTGGAGAAAAATTTACAGAGGAAGAAGTGAAAGAAATGCTGGAAAGTGCCGATAGCAATGGTGATGGTTGCATTGATTTTCCCGAGTTTTTGACGCTTATGGGCTACAATTAATCAAGCAGAAACTAAGGTCTACAATTGTAAGAGAGTTTAGTTAAATTTGCAATTTTAATGATTCATTGTATATACATACAATCCGACAATACACGGTCATGTATTGAGTCTTCAATTGTGAATATGTAGATATGTGAATATATAACACAACGAAATTTCAAAAAATGATTTTATCGCTTCCATAGTAAACGATTCATCATGGAGTCTCGTCTTGAGATTTTTACAATCTGTATTTTCTTGGAAGAGACCCTGCTCTTTGACCTAATTACAATGAATTATGTCAAAATTTCATTAGGTAATGTGTAAAGAAACCTCCACGCATCTCCGATTTTGTACCCCACTCTCTGAGATTACCTTTGCAATTAATGATTAATAATTATCTCGAGGAGAAAACTGTTCTTACTTCGAACGATTTTGGAAGATATTTCAACAGGGACGTCTTTAAAGCGCTATTTATGATTAATTTTAAGAAAAGCCCAATATTTTGTCTCTTTACATTTCGATCCAAACCACCGTCGTCTCTCGCGTCTTTCACTGAGGATCTCTCATGTATCCCTAGAAGCATTATAGTTTCTTTTCCAAGTATTAATTATACGAGGCAAGTTTAATTCTTCAGTGCTAGCATCAGCCAACACAGGTTCTTCAATGTCAATATTAACTGATCTTCCTGCAGCAGCAAGAGCCCTTTTCTAAATGAAATAAATAAAGTTAAGCAATCAAACCAAGCAATTATTGGTACATTCAAGAATGGCTTGATGTGCTCTAGAAGAAGGTTCAAGAGCGCTCCTTTTTTGCTAGCGTCAAGCTCTTCAATTTTCTTATTTTTACTACTCTCACATTATAAAACTCTCTCACCAATCAATTTCTTACATGTCGCTCATATTCAGTTTTACAGGCGTTCCTGTCTCTTCTTCAAACTTCCCGCTTTGTATCAAGTCAAGCTGATCTCGCAATAAACCAGCAATCGTCATATTTTTCTTGTTAAACTCTTCGAGTCTGCTCTCAAGGTAAGCATACTCATTTTTTAATATTTCATAATCCTATCATGGCGTCATTCAGTTTTAGAACTTGCAAAAAAAAGATTCCACTCACATTTGTTGTTCTCGCCAATTTTTTTTCAGTGACATCTAAATTCTTCTCAAGGAAACTGATTAACTCATCCTTATTTCTATCATCTGAGAAAGGTTCTTTTTGTTTTCGTGTCGATTCAGCTAGAGCAGCATCATTTGCAGTTTCTTCTCAAATAAATTTTGTTTTTACCTCTGCTCACCTCAACGTTTGTTGATTTCAGTCGCTCATTCTCCTCTTCAAGTTCTACAACCACATAGTTTGTTAAAGAGACCCAGAATGAAACTACTACTACCTTTAATTCTTGCCGACAATTTCTTAATCAATTTCTGGAAAAAATGCGAGCGCTTCGCAAGTTCGTTCTCAACTTGCTTATGAATGTCCACATCACGTTTGAGCGCATTCAGTTGCTCTTGAAGCTTCGAATTTTTGAAAAGGAGCTTTTCTGTCTGTTTCGACTGATATTCCAATTCCGTTGTCAATTGATGATTCTGCAACACGGTTAGTCTCGTTGTCGTTTGTAATTGCTCTTTCTTAAGTGCCAGTAAACTCGTCTTCGTCTCTTGGATTCTGTTCAACATTTCTTTTTTGAGTTTATCCGTCGCTTGGACTTTTTCTCTGTCCTTATCTGCAAGTTCCCTCTGACGCTCTTTTCTCTCGTTTTCCAGCATTTCTTCCAGGTTTTTGGTGTAGTCCTTCAATTTATGCTAAGAAACATCAATTTGTCAGCTTAAGAAGTCTTTCGAACGAACTAACCCTTTCTTGCTGATAATTATTTAAAGAATTCAACGTTGCCTCAAGGTGCCTGTAATCGCTTTCCATTGCAGCTCTTTGTTCCTCCCATTTTTTCTTATCTTCTTCAATCTGTTTGGCTGGTTTCCATAATTAAGCTATCTGAGAAAAATTCGTTAAGTTACTATATGTCTCGATGAGCTCTTCGATTTTGCGGTTTTTGTATGTGAGGTCGTTCTCTAGAGCAATTCTTTGAGTTGTGAGTTTGGTTATATCAGATTTCAGATAGTTGATGACATCGTCCTGGCCAGTTTAGTGAGTATAATGGTGTTTAAACGTTCAATCATACATGGTTCTGTTTCTCTTTCTCATAGGTCTCATTAACGACTGCGAGTCTTTCTTTATATTCTTTGTGTTGGCTTTCCCTATTGGGATTGTGAGCGAGGCAATCAAGAGAATTATGTGTTACATTCTTGCGAGTCTTTCATGAAGCCCTTTGATGGTGTTATTTGCTTCGAGGAGCTCAATTTTGGCTTTTTCAAGAGCCTTAAGTCTTGAGATGATTGAGAGGGATCAATTAAGGGGTGATGTTACTCTTCTTCCTCTTGAGGACTTGCTTTTTGTTGCTTGCCTTTCGTTGCCATGGAGGGTTACAAAATTTATTAATTTTATCGAACTGATCCTTTGAGTTTTGCTAACAATAAATGAAGTTAAAAATCCAACCCTAATGTATCGATAGAATGAAAAAACTACTATAATACCCTGGCCACCTGAGCCTGAATTTAGCAGGATTCTCAACGTCCTTACCTTAACAGAGGAGAGTAGGAAATTGTTTTATATTTTAAAATAATGAGGCTAACTGAGGTATACAGCTAACTACTTGGTGATGGGCAACGTCGCCTTCCTCAGGTTAGTTGCTAATTAGTATTCATCAAGTGAACGTTAGTTAGATTTTTAAGTCCGAGGAGGTGGAAATGAAGCTTTAGATTGTTCGCTCGGAGCAGGGTTCTTAAGCGACGTTAGAGCATTTTGATATATTTTTTTGAGATAGAAGGGTCGTTGAAATGATAGATAGACGGTATGAGCTGCAAGCACTTGGAAGAGCTATTGGTTATTTTTTACGTGTTTAACTTTCATTTGAATTATTAATACGTAATTTTTACAACTTTTTAAAAATTACAGGAAGAACTATTGATTAAACTCATACCCGCCGTTATAATTCTCTGATTATACCACAGAGACAAATCTGAATCAAGATCGTATAATCACGATAGCGATTTTCAAGCCGAGTATGCCTCAGAAGACGATCTTTTACCAGAATTAATCGACAATTTTAGATGTCGCTAAATATCAATGAACTTATATTTTTAGAATCCGTTCAAAAAAAGTTTTGAAATGTTGGTGCTTATAAATCCTTCTAGGATTTAACAACTTTTACTTCCCAAAGGAACATAGCGACCTGAATTCTTACCATTCGATTCTTCAATTCATAAAACGCTGTTTGCTAGTTTTAACTTCTCTCTATCTTCAGCAACCTTTAATCTCTCAGAAGTGCAGTATACTTGAACATTACTGATTTAGTATCCAAACTAACCTTCTCGCCGATTTTTTTTTTTGTCATCATTTCGCTTCTTCAAAAAATGATCAATGTTGGGTCAACTCTTCGATCCAGCAAGGCCTGAGACAGCAAGTTTGGTCCTCCATTATCCTAGAAGAATTCACTATTCAAAATTTCTCACAAAATATCCCTGCCTGAAAATAGATTAATAGTATTTTCTTCTGCGTCCGTAAATGACGACACAGTAGGATTTAATTAAGCCAATTAAATTGAAACCTTCAAGAGAAAATGCCCCGGAAAGAAAAAGCCAGCAGTGCGGCAGTTCGAGTCTTTGAGGTATGAAAATTTGAAAGCGGTCTTCTCTAATATCGCTGGCAGTACGCCCAAGATGGAGAGCTCGAACTCCTTGGAAATTATATGAAATCTCTTAAAACCAATAAACATATCGTTGAGATCCTTACTCTAAAAAATGAGAAAGGCTGGAATATCCTTCAACTAGTACAGCTATTTCTCTATCGCTGTCCCTTTGAACCTTTCTCTTTCAAATAGGCAGCCTACAAAGGCCATAAAGACGTCGTAAAGTATATTTTAGAGTTGATGCAGCAAACCCACGCCCAAATAGTGAACCAGAAGACAAAGTTTGGTAAGCTCATGGCTAATTCGAATAAACTTACATTCTCGACAGGCGTGACTGCTCTCTTAGCAGCATGTATCAGAGGATATAGCGAAGATGAGGATAAAGATGATCCTGAAACTGATCGCTCGAGAAACGCAATTGTTCATATGCTTTTGCAGGCGGGAGCGTCCTTGAATATCTTGAAAACGGGAAAGAGAGACAACCCTATGCATTGGGCATGTATTAACGGCGATGTTGAGCTAGTGAAGGTAAGAGATTAATTATCGAGCGTCTTTTTTTCTAAAATATCCCTTGAAGCTGCTTTACGACCAAGATCCGGACTTGAGTAACGCTGAATCTCTTCAATTGGTCTTATCTTTAATTAAGTCATGCATCAGAACAAAAATCTTGAGTTTCCGATAGATATGGCAAAGTACTGTAGGAATTCGAATAAAAGAATCCAGGTTTTTGATTATCCTCAGCAGCTTTTGAGTTAAAACTCATGCGATTAGATCGTGGAGGTGATTTTAGAATATTCTATTGTCAGACAAGCCTCTAAGCTCCAGCAGCTGGTTAATGATATTGCTCTCGGGAAGCTCCAGGCAACAGTACTCTTTTTTTTTTCGTAAACATTTATTTATCTCTTGTAATAGGCCAGGCGTGTAGCTCCAATAGCGGCTATTCTGCCTGCAGCAATCGGTGATGCTCTCAAAAGTGCGGAAGATCAATTAACGAGTTATAATATCCACTCACATACCACGAATCTCAAACAGAAGGAGTATTTCCCCTATCGGCTCCTTTACTGGGCTACTTTCTACAATATCCGAAACGAAAACTGTGATTATGTAAAGGAGTTGCTGAAAAAAGGATGTTCTCCTTTCGTCGCCACTAGAAAAAATAAGTAGATATATATTTGCTTTTCAATGCTAATTCGTAAAAAAACGTTAGATCCGCCATGCATGCTGCAGTCGCCAAAGGCCATCTTGAACTAGTGAAGCTTTTCCTTGATTCGGAATTCAGAGAAAACGGCAAGAAACTGTCAATTGAGGAAAAAATCGAAATAGCGTCTAAAGCGCAAGATATCAACTTAAACACCGCCCTTCACACTGCATGGTCGCACGTACATCCCTCTTTTACATTTCTCAATGTATTAAATAATTCAACCAAAGAACCACTTGAAAGTTGTCGAGTATTTGCTTGAGAAAGGATTCCCTGTCAGTCTTTATAATGCAAGAGGTTGGCGACCTTTCGAGTTATCGAGAGACACGTAAACAAATGATAACTTTTCGATTGCTAAAGTTTTATTATCATTATTATTTTATATCATAATAGAGCGATGTTCGAATGTGAGCAAAGAGTGCGCAAGCAGATTCTACAGGAGGAATATCACCTCTTAGCAAAACTTCCTGACTTTTACAGGGTTTCATTGCCTTATCAATATTGTCTCGTCACGAAACAAGAAAAAGATTTGAAACAGAATATTGTTTACATCCAATTGCATAATATCAAAGAAGCTTACCAAAAACATGGAAAATTTGAAATCGCTTACATGGATGGTAATTTTAAGAAGAAATGAGGGTATTAATTCTTTTGAAGGATACGATAATGTTGACCCTGATGATCCCCAAGCCCATTCTAAAAACAGGACATTGTTCCTTGTGAGTGTTGACGTCAAACTTATGAATCATGTTGCCGACAAAATGGGCCTTTCAGTCAAAAACAAACATTATGGATTCCTCGAAAAGTTCGAAGAGCCAAGGGCCCACGAATACGAGAGGTTCAGAAGCAACCACATCCAAGCTATCGTTCAATTCTTGTTTGAGGAAGAATTCGATTTTGAAGATTATTTGAGGACTGGACTTTTGGTTGATCATTTCCCGCTCCATAACTATGTCGAGCGAAATAATATCTGGGTTTATTGGAAACTGAAATCACCAAGACTGATATGGAAGACAATACTCTACCAATCCTCAAGTCCAGACCAGCTGAGACCGCTCACCACGCTTTCTCGTTATTTCGGAAGCAAGGTCGGCTGGTTTTACACGTTTATGTCTCTCTATGCGCCAGACCTCGCTTTTCCGTCTTTAACTGGTGTTGCGATTGGAATTTATGGGGTTGTAACATATAGTGATGCTGATGCTGAGATTGACGCAATGTATAACAACAAAGCCTTACCTATTATGGGAGTGATCATTTCATTATGGTAGCACTTTTCTTTATCTTCCTTCCCCTCATGACATGAAATGTGAAAACGTAGGGCGTCAGTTTTTATTGAAAAATGGAAAAGAAGACAGAATGAAATGGTTTTCTTATGGGATCTCGCCAAGTTCGAGGATTCCGAGATCACTAGGTATGACTATCGAGGAGAGTTCCGAGCGGATCCAGTCACGAAAGACTTGAAGGTGGAAGACCCCGTTAGCCTTAAATGTCGCAGGCTCATTGCCGAAATTCCTTTGGTGACTCTGGCTATTGCGCTAGTAATAGGCATATTCTATGGGTTTTTACAGGCAAATCAGGCAGTCAGCGGGAACGCAAATGTCGAGTAACACTTTACCAATTAATTTAAGTTCTTAATCGGAAAATAGAACGATTGTAGGTATTTGTAACTCTGTTTCGGTCCTCATTGCAAATGAAATCTATGCCTTACTCTGTCGAAAAGTTATTGCTTGGGAGAATCATAAGTAAGTCCTTGAGATGTCCGCAGGGATATTAAACTGGATGTATAGGTATGAGAGTACCATGTGGAACAGCTATATCGTGCTCAACTTTGCATTCCAATTTATGAATTCGTACATCACACTGTTCTACTACAGCTTCTTTTCGGAGAGATTTGATTTTAACTTGGACCCGGACACCAGTGACGAGGTGTTCATCAAGCAGAAATTCGAAACTGTTACGAAAAATGTCCTCACGTTCTTCATCACAAAAGGAGCTTTGGCAATTGTGAAGGTAAGAAGAGACAACTATTTAGAATCGTTTAATAGAGTTGTTTTAGAGCAATGTGCTTCCGTATTTCAAGTACAAAGGAAAGAATCAGCTATTCGAAAGAAGCTTTTATCAGGCCATGAAAAATAAGCGCAAAGATTACGAGCCTGCTGTAATCCATTCATCTCTTGAGCTCAACTTAGCGAATATATTAGTTAATAGACTGTACCGATCCTGAAAACCCAAAGAAAATCGAACTGTTGGAAGTTAAACCTGTCCATCTTCTGAAACAATTAGAACATCAATCTCGTGTCATGCTGAAATACGGAAATCTATTCACTGAATACTCAAATACGGTAAATCGAATCCCCTTCTAACCCCTTATTATCTTATCTTCTATCCAAATAAAGGCAATTATGTTCGGTTATATTACTATGTTCGCCGTCGCTTTCCCATTTGCTCCGTTAATTGCCATGGGGGCTTATCTCGTGAATTTGAATTGTAATTTGAGTTTTGACTTATCAGTGTATTTACTCATCCCCTCACCAGTTGATATCTACCAATGCTCCAAGTACCGCAAGAGAGAGTTGAATCAGGAAGCTGCGTCTATTGGAGTATGGAATACGCTGTTTGAGGTAAAGACAGTCGCTCTGATTGAGTCTAACAAGGAGTTTCAGCTCCTGGCATTTGCTTCATTAGTTGTCAATGGTCTATTTATTATTCTGACGAGTCAACAGTTAAGAGTTCTCGCAGGACTGACCTTCGAGTATACGGTTTCTTCATCTACAGACACGGAGGGAATAAGCTTTGCAGCGAAGCTCACCTCAGCTCATCAAGAGTTTTGGGAATTCCTTGTCATTGTTGCAGCTGAGCACATTATTTTCATTTTGAAGTTCCTAATCGACGTTTTGATTCCAGACTCTCCTGAATGGGTAAATTGAGACCAGCATGTCTCTCTCATATAGTCCTAGGTTGAAGAAGAGCGAGAGCGAGAGAAGTTGTTGCTACTAAAGGCAGAAAACGAGAGAGCAGCAAAGGCTTTGCCCGAGAGAATGGCAAGGAGACATATTACAACACAATTAATGAATGCCATCCACTCTGGCCCTGATGAAGGTGACCCATTGATCGTGACAACAAAGAAAAGTCCTCTTCCCACGAAAGAGAAGTACTCACCTCAGGAGCCAGATGTTTCAGTAGGGTTGCTATCAAATAAACCTCTATTAGAAGACGATCTCTTCAACAACATCTTCCCCGATCAGAAAAAGTAATAAGTCCAGTTGACTTGTTTGCCTCGCCCTCTTGAGGTGAGTGTTACGATTGGCTATGATTATTTATTTTTTGATAAATTCACACATTATAAGTTCGTTGTGCTGGAACTAATATTTGTTATTGTTGTTGCTCAGTCGGAATATTTGCTGAGCTTATAACACTACTTTCGTATTGAGAAATATGAACTTCTATATGAAACCTATTCAGAAAATGAAATGTTCGGTTTCAAATGCGAATGAATTGTGATTCTAATTTTAAATACTCTTTCTTGATAAAAGTATGATGTTATAATTTCCTACTTTGCCATATTAATGTGAATGGAACTAATGTAGTGTTGTAATAATTTCTTTTACAAGGATTTTAATAAATTAAATAGTAGAATTCAGTAATTTCTTAATAAATACTGGAACCAACTTGGCTGTTCTAATGCTATACAAATGTATATTTTCCTACTCTTCAACTTGTTTGTAGTATATTTTCCTTTGATATATTTTGATGGGAACAAAGTATTTATTAAGGCATGAATTACTTAGAGTTTATTATTGAATTCAATTTGTGTTGCTTGCTATCATTGAGACTATTGATAGATTAGCATGTATGAGAAAAGCTAGTCTTTTTTTAGATAACCTTCTTACCGAAAATCAATTCATATACTTGTAACTCTGCTATATCTCTTCACTACCATTACACCGAAAGGTTAATTAATATCATTACCTTAATCAAATTCAATTGATTATTGTTATCATGGCTTTGCATTTACCAACACCACTTTCACACGATCTAACAAAACAAGCTTTTATTTTTCAAATCAACAAAATTTGAAGCCCCAAAAAGCATTTAGCTATGGGATGAATCTCAATACAACTTCGAAATCTTTACAGAAGTTGACCTCGTGTTCGACTGAATATTTATCTACTAACACTACCAGTACTATTTTTCCCCTCTATTTTTTAAATAATTATAAAATTCAGACTTTTTGATTTGATTAGCTTTTCCAAATATTTGGATCTCTATTGAGTTAAAGTTCCAAATCACAATTCAAAATATTTTCAAACAGCTTAAACAAAAGTCGAATTCTCTCTCTGATTAGCTCTCACAGCCGTTAAATCCTCATACGTACTTTATGAATCAATAAATGCAATTCTCTAAGATTATTGTAGTCGCTCTTAGCAAAAATCCTTATGCTGAAATGAATGAAAATTTCTGTTTTCAAGAAAAAAGGCTCGATTAGCAATTAGTTCGTTCTCTTGCTACTGAATTGATAAATTTGCTCATGGGCCTCTAGAATTGTTCAATTTCCTGAACCGTATATAATAAATGCTTTTCCTCTTTACTCAGAATTGTCTAACTGTTTCCAATTCTCTGAAATTTTATTAAAACCAGCAAGCCTATTTCAAAACATTGTTGACCAAAAAACAAAACCTATCTTTTCCCCTTGATACAACTCCTCGTTATGTCGTCATCTAGGTTGCCTGATATTCCGATTATTACCATTAAATTATGCTTTCTTCTGTAATATTGCTACCGTTGTTTAGATAATTAAGAATTTTCCACTAACCAGTCCCTAGCCTCTAGCTCTGTTCTGTTCCCACAACCAATTTACAACAATAGCCGCTCACCTATGATGTTCTCATCAGCTATTTCCCTCCAAACGCACTGTTCTCTGTCTGTTAACCCATGCACCTCTCTTTTAGAGCTTTTCTATCCATTTTCTGCGCTATACAAAAATTGTTGATCTGAATCGCCAAAATCTGCACGGGTAAATAGAAATTAGTCGAATAAGTGATTCATTATGAGGAACTTCTTGGGTCGAAACGCACAAGAACTGAAAAATTTTCTCGAATGTTCTTTGTCTCTCAAAGCTCTCTCCTGGCTCGAAGGAGAGGTAATCCTCTTTAGTACCTTCCCAACTTCTCCTCATCATTTGCCAAGAGCCGTCTCCTTCGATGTTTGGTAGGAGTTTGCGATTATCCTTGAAAATTTATGAAGGAGATTGAACACACGTCAAATTGAATTCTGGCAACAAAAAACACGTCAGAAATGTAACAAGTTTCAAAAGTTTTAATTAGAATTGTTGTTCGGGTATTTAAGGATTTCCTCGCAAACTAAATTCAATTTTTAAAAAACTCTAACATTATCAGAACCGACAGATGGCGCTCAAGAGAATCCAAAAGGTAGCTTTTCAACAGCAACCAGGCTTATCTGACCCTTGTCTGCAATAGGAACTTATTGACCTCGGCAGAGACCCCCCGGCAAACTGCTCTGCTGGTCCAACTGACGAAAAAGATCAATTCCATTGGCAAGCGACTATCATGGGACCAGTAATACATCTCTTCCTAAAACAACCCCTAACCGCTGTCTCTCTTAGGATGATAGTCCATATGCTGGCGGAGTCTTTTTCTTAAATATTCATTTCCCTACTGATTACCCCTTCAAACCTCCAAAAATCAACTTCGTGACCCGTATTTACCACCCAAATATAAATTCAAACGGAAGCATTTGTCTTGATATTCTGAAAGACCAGTGGAGCCCTGCACTCACCGTCTCCAAAGGTAAAAATCCAATGCCTTGACTGAGTACTAATCAATTTCTTTCTCTAGTGCTGTTGTCCATCAGTTCCCTTCTCACTGATCCAAACCCAGACGATCCACTTGTTCCTGAAATCGCTCACATTTATAAAACTGACAAGACTAAATACGAAGCAACTGCAAGAGAATGGACACGCAAGTATGCGATGTAAATTTGAAAGGTGTTGATAGAAAAACAAAACAGAAGAATTACTACTACGATGAAAACTAGGTTGTATGAGAGAATATATTGGGAGTTAACTGCAAAATATCAAAGCAAAATTTTTTCTTTGTCACAGCTTCGTTGTGCTTTGTGTTAAGTTCTCCAAATTATTTGCTTCTTTTGATTTGTATTTGCTTGAAAGCAATTAATGTGAAAAGAGAAGGGAAAACCCAAAAAAATCGATTGAATTATTTATTAAGTCACTTATAGACAGCAATTCTGCAAATTACGATACCTTAAGCTTATTCAGTGTAAGAAGACATCTAATGCACTTTATAGAAAGTTGCTAAGTGTCTCGACGAGTGTACGGAACCTACTACTCATCTATTGTTCAAATCATTCAAGAAAAATATTTGTATTTCAAGGTCTTGCTTCTGATACGTGAATATTAATGATTTATAAAGAGTAAAGCAAAATTTGACTCATTAGCATTAATTGGAGTAGTAACAGCATTCGCATACATAAAAAAGAGAGAAAAAGGTGTATTAAAATCTTCACCCCATGCGAGTCCAATGCGAGAGAATAAGGCTCAAATGTATTTCAATTTTCATGAAATTTAATGATTTTCTTTCTCTTTATTTCACAGCCTTTCAGGAGGCTTAATTAGTCATGAGAGTTTAAACTGATTGGATTTGTTATTTCAATCGTTTTTCATAATTTCTAAGTTGGGAGACGCAGCAACCAATAATAGAGAATTGGCTATTCCTAACTTATTTTAACTGTTCTTTTAATAAATTTTAATCCTGTTCTGGCATTTCTTAAAAGAGTAATGAGCTTTTTAGTTTTTGCCAATACTGTCAATGATGGATTTGGCCCAATCATTTCTGGCAGTCAACTCTTGCTTTTTTCCAGACTTGTCGACCCAGGTTCTCTTGTACTCAGCATTCATTCCGTTGACATCTCCATCAACAACAGCCTTTGAGAATTTCGGGAACACCCTGAATGCATTACCAGTGTTGTAAGAGTAATCAACAAGCAATTTCTTTTGGGCTTCGCTCAAGCTGTCGTAGTTTTTGCCAAGCTTTTGGACATTTGTTCTAAGTGTAGATTCAATTGAGGAAAGCTTGTCAGTGAGTGCTTTGTCGATTTCAGCTTGGGTGTATCCTCCTTGTTTGTATGGAAGTTTCAGGCCTGGTCCGTAGTCAACTTTTCCTCCTTTTTCTGGAGCAGCGTTGCCAACCCACATGCCAGTCTTTTTGTCGAATCCGACTTTGGCAGCATTTTCCATACTCCAAAGCTTGTTGATGTAGGCAGTGTTAGAGGCGATGCTACCGCTAGGGGTTGATGGTTTCGTGATCGGGGTACCTGGAGTTACAGGCTTAGTGATTGGTGTCACAGGCTTGGTGATTGGAGTCACGGGTTTGGTGATTGGAGTCACAGGCTTAGTGATTGGTGTCACTGGCTTAGTGATTGGTGTCACAGGCTTGGTGATTGGAGTCACTGGCTTGGTGATTGGAGTCACTGGCTTGGTGATTGGAGTCACTGGCTTAGTGATTGGTGTCACTGGCTTGGTGATTGGTGTCACAGGCTTAGTAATTGGAGTCACTGGCTTGATGATTGGAGTGATAGGTTTGCTGATTGGAGTGATTGGCCTAGGCATTGAAATGCCTCCGCCTATTCTTCCCCCACCAATACCTCCACCGATTCTTCCACCACCAATACCTCCACCGATTCGTCCACCGCCGAAACTTCCAAACAATTCCAGTTTCGATTTTACGAAATCACTTTCAATCGCTAGATCGTCGTCAATGTTTGCGAATGCTGAAACAGTCAGCAAGCACACAATAGCAATAGGCAAATACTTCATCTTCTTTGAATTCGGAATGAAGAATCTAATTATAATTCTAAAAAAGAAGAGTCTTTTATATTGTCTAAAACCGCCTCAGGAGCTCACTTGAGTTTAATTAATTCTTAATAATTGTTCTTGACTAAAACTCACATATATAGGATTTCAGAAAACATTTTTTGGGTTTTTTTTTTTTGTTTTCACAGCAGCAGTGCTGCTCCTAATCTAAAAACCAAACATTTCCTGTCTGAAACAAGCCACTCTGGCACTTTTTTTACATCAGAATAGATTGCTGATGAGGACTGGATGTTTGATTCTTAGACACTAAGAGACGCCTTTATCAAGCAAATAGACTAATGTATGAATGCCAACCCTTTTTTTGAGAATTAGGCGATCTCTGTACATCTCTATCCTGCATGTTAACATTTGGTAGCCAGTAGAAAACTTTTGCTTTTCCATTTTCGTAGAGCTCAATGATATTTTACCTATTTTCCAGATCCATAGGTTATGATTCATGGATCAAGGCTTCCAATAACAGCTTACCATTGATAAATTTTCAGGAAAATATGCTGAGCTTTCTACTTAGGATGTCGAAAACTAATTCAAATTTAACTGCTTTTATTCATCTCTCACGATAACATAATCATATTTTTTTATTGGAAATGACTACAAACGAACCATACATACCTAAATTTCTGCTTGTTTTGCAGTATTTGAGAGTTTAAGAAGAGATTTAGACTGTTTATCAAATAATTTAAGGAGGTTCATAGGAAATCAATATCAATCTCAATCTTAAATCCTAACGTGATAATTAACTCGAAACAATAGTGAATCTTTGAGTAATGATTTCGATTTGCTTGATTACATTGCGTATTTCTTTGTCCATTCTTTAGCAACAGCAATAAATTTTTCGGACGATTCTCTCTTTAAGGCGCAAGCTTCGTTGCCCATAATGCAATCGAAATTCGGATCAACTAAAAGACTATGGATGGCTGCCATGGCTCAAAATTTTTATTTTAGACATATTTTCTGAATTGTGACCATTTACCTTTTCTCATAGTCGTTGCTGGGCTCCACTCATAGAATAGTCCGAAGCAATCGCAACATATATCCCCATATTTATTAATATTTGGATGGAAAATCCTTGTCTTGAACAGAAATGTTGGCGGTCTGAATGGATAATGGGGGGAAAAAAGGAGACTGGCGAAAAAATATCCTCCTTCATATGGGCTTCTTTCCTATGATTACGCTGGGATGATGTAGTTATAAAAAAGTTTACGGGTCCTTCAAACATAATGTCCCACTTAAACATATCGTTTTCTTCTGGAGTGATAGCCACTCCTGCCAAAGGATTTTCATCAAATTCTCTTATTTCCTAGCAATTATCCAATGAAATGAGTTAGCATCAATCGGAATATCTTACCTTAGCGATTCTTTTCAAGGCCATGACTAGTTAATTCTTGTGTCAGTTATTGTAGAAATTAAAAAAAAAAATTGATCTTCTTTATTTATTGATCGTCATCCTAGAATCATCATCAGAATGCCTCCTATTACTAGTTTCTTTTTCTTAAATTCTCATCTTGAAAGATTTCCTTGTCGTACAGTAAATGAACTAAGAGCCAATTTGTTTGATCTCTTCACATCTACAAAACATGAGTGATCTGAAGGAGAATCTAATTGCATCAATTATTCATATTTAACTAAGATTCTCAAGGTATTCAAATGTTGTTAGAAGATATCATAAAACAGGGAGAAAGAGAGAGAATAATTTTGCTCTTACAGACGCGAGTCATGGTTTTGCAAGTTAATCAAGGGTACTAGAACTCTGATTTCTCCATTTTCATTCTTGAACTCGGGAGCAGACCCATCCTAAATGTAGAAAGAATAAAATACGAGCTCTCTCTCTCTAATTTCGCGCAAGAATGGAATATTATAACTCAATTTCATTCATTTTCAATTATGTTCAACTTTCGTTTGATCCATAAGGTAATTGCTGAATAATTCAAAATGAATACCAGACTGCTAAAACCATCTCAGCGTTCGTGTGTAGGTAACAATATGCACTAAACGCTGAATTATTCGAATCATTTTGACGAATAATTTGCTCCAGATGAGAAGTAGAGTTTGCAGTATATCCTTTTTATCTGGTCAAAATATCCTTGGTTCCCATCTAAATGACTTTTTACAACATACAACAAAGGGATCAGAACAATCTGTATTGTGTTAACAGATTTGATGAATTCGATTACTTACTTTGTTTGCGCTAACTCTTCACGGAGTATTTCCTTCGCAGTTAAAATTAAATATCGTACAAAATACAGAACAATAACTACTATGAACGCTAAAAAACCGACAGGCCGTTCAGAATCCGGGATGAAACCAGCTGACCCATATCTCTCCGACTCAGACCGTCAAACAATGTTCTCAGACCTATTTTCCAGGATTATGAAGAAAGATGAGCAATCAAATCCTCCTCATAAAGATTTATCCGATGACAACGAGAACAAAGGTCTTGTCTCCTCTTACGCCGACAAACTTAAAGATGGATTTTTCAATTCACTATCGAAAACGCGGTCAGTCTTGGCTTCATCTCAGGATCAAGTCACTGCTTCGATGAATTTTGCAAAGAATCTCCCTTACATCATACTACTCTGTGTTGCAGGCAGCTTTTTCTTGATGATGTCGCTATTTTACCTTCCAACAATTCTGCTCTGGCCTGCAAAGTTTAGCTTCGCCTTTGCTGTCGCTTCAATATGCTTCCTGTCTGCCATTGCACTGGTCAGAGATCCAAACACCTTCTTGAAGTCATTGTTTAAACCCGAGAAAATAAAATATTCAGTCGCCTATGCCGCCAGTCTTATTGGAACCTTTTATTTCTCAATGATTTCTCAGAGCTTCATCTTTTCGCTGATTTTCGCTTTGGCTCAAGTAAATCGCATTCTATTCTCTTTCCACTAATTGTATTTCTCTTTAGATTATTAGTTTGATGTGGCTTATTGGTTCATCAGTGCCTGGAGGACTCACGGTCGTTGGGTCGATTCAAAATTTCTGCCTTGGCATATTCAAGAATTGCTTTGGAAGATTATTTAGCAACAATCGTGAAAAGTCATTCCTGCCAATTTAAACTGATATCTTATTGCTTTATCTGTACACGAGAGTGAATTTCGCTTCATAGTGCCTTGTCCGTTAAAAAAAATGAAATCATCTGAAAAATTCAGATCAGATAAGAATTGGTCTTTGAAGTCTGTCTAATAAGAAATTAAAGAAGTCTCGTAAGAACTGAGAGTATTTCAAATCGAACTGTACTGCGAACACCTTTGGCAAACAGATTTAGGTATTAAATTTATCAATTAGTGGTTTGCTCAGTTGATAGACAAAAGAGCTTTTTTTTTCTTTTTTTTTCTGTTTTTTTTTTGGTGCTGGTAAAGCTTGATCCTGATGGTGTCATATCCATCACAACATCATTCATGTTGAAAGTTCCCAAGCAGAAATAGCACTTTCAAACTGGGAACACTCATCTATTCAGTTGATTTCTTGAAGTGAACAGTTTAGGCTTGAAAAGATTGCCATATATTTAATAAAGAGCTAGCCCATACCTCTACAATGAAGATCTTTGTGCATTTGATTGGCAAAAAAACTCTTTTTAACTATTAAAAACCAACAAAAACCTACTGTTTCTTTTTGTAACATCAATTTAGTTTGGACTTAGTTCTCTATCTTTTACATAAGCAACCGACAACAACAGAGAAAGAATCTGTTTGTCCTGAAAGCTTCAAAGAAGACATCTTTTATTGGTTGGCACAAAATAGGAATCCTTATTAAAATTCTAAAAAAGCACAATATCAAAATAGCTATCAGGGGTGATTCAAAATTCATTAATTTTTTAAAAAGAATGCTTCTTTGGTGAGTCCAAGAAACAAGCACCAGGTACGTTTTTTTTAATATAGACAGAGTCAGGTTGTGTCGAGTTCACCATGAAGAGACCATTTTATGGCTGTTTTGAATCACATCAGTATCATTCTCTTGCTTTCTCTTCTCCGTTGGGTGCAGTAGGTGAATTATAAATTCGAACATATAATTAGATTTTTTAATATCAAAGAAAATTCCAATGAGCGCCGACACAGATTACAATCTTGAAAATCCCTATGACGGAGATACGGGCCTTAATAACGACAGGAAAAGCCCCAAAGAAACCTTACTCACCAGAAACGAGAATCCAATTCCTCTTGAAGAAGATCAATGTAAATTCATTTTTCTCTCGTTCATCTTGCTGATTCTTTGGATTCAGCACAGTATCACTCTACCTATGAAGCCGCTTTTGGAGAGACTGATAAAGGTAAGACCTCCAATTCATCATGAGGATCTGAGATGTGTTTGTTACAACTTAGATTCGATTTTGTCTGGGATCTTGAACCTTGCTTCGACTCACCTTGGTCCAGGCCTCCTCGCTATGCCTTATATTACACGTTTATGCGGAGTAGTCGGTGGCACCTTATTTGTCTGGTCGGGTGCCTTGATCAGCGTGCTTTCCAAACGAATGCTGTGTTATTCGGCTGATGTTGTCCAAATCTCTGATTACCGTCAGTTGGTTGCTCACGTTATCACTCCGGTAAATTTTTTTTTATTATTTAGAGTTCCTGACTTTTTTGAATTTAGAAAATACTAGTGTGGTTCGATATCTGTAGAATTGCCTTTAATTTCGGACTTCTTTGTGTTTATCATTCTCTGAGTAAGGTTGTATTCGATTTGCTATTTCTGAATATCACTCAGGTTCTGAGCTCTTCCAAGCGATCATCTACGGAGCTGGGGTTGCTTACCCTGAGAGATGGATCGCGCTTCTTCAGATTTTAGGATTAGCGACATTGGCATTGCCGCTTTGTTTACTCAAGTCAATCCATTCTCTTCGATTTGCATCAATCCTCAGAGTGGTTGTTTTTGGACTCCTTCTCTTGGTACATTTACTTTGAGAAATGCCTTTAACAGAGCTATTTTGTTTAGTTTTTGGCTATTGGAGCTAGCGAATACAGCTCTTTTAGTTGGGAGCAAAAGAAACCGGTTTGGCATGAAGGATATAACTGGGGTATATTCAAAACCATCGGAACAGTGATGTTCGCGTTCTCCTGCCAGCTTACACTCTTCCCTCCAAGACCTAATGTTATCACCCCTGAATCGCCTGAAAAAGCTCGAAAAGTAAGATTATCTATAAGATTTATACACATGATCGTTTCCTGTTGAAATTTAGATGATCACCTATTCCTATCTGGGAATCGCCACGTATGCCTACATTTTGGCATTAGTAGGATATATCTCGCTGGTGGACTACACTGACCCCTTCGTGATATTACGAGCGCCTGTTCCTGGCTCATACGACTTGATGCTTTGGCCTAGAATTGGAATGCTATTGGTCATTTATGTTTCTATTCCAATGTCGGTGTTCCAATGCCGAACCTCTCTTGAAGCCGCTCTCAAAAAGGACGTCACCTCAAACGATGTCGAAGAGCCATCGACAAAGAGCAGAATTGTTACTTCGGTCGTAATCTTATACGCCACAGCTGCTATTGGCTTCGCGATCACTTCACTCGATAATTTCATTGCTTGCTTCGGAGGATTCATTTGTGGCTCGCTCTTGTTATTCTTCCCAAGTAATACTTTTTATCTCTTTTCGGCTGGCTAATAATACTGTTAGTGTATATCTATGATAAATTGAGGACTCAAGACATGACGAAGAAGAAGGCTGGCTGGTGCAAGATGTTCATTATTCGCTGGATGTACACCAAATTCACGCTAATTGGCGTTATCTCAGGAATAATTGTGATTCTCCAGATTGCTGGAGTTATTCCTTGTGAAAAAGGATATAATTGTTGATCATAAGTTGATCATAAGGCTTGAATGCCTTTATTTAATAAACAGCAACAGTTATTGTAAAGAATAAAACAATTGTCTATCTTTAAACCAAAAAACATGAAAGCAACCTGATTATGATGTGTTGAATGATAAGTAATCGTATACATTAATTCAGTTCAACAATCTAAAATATCAACAAGATGCAAGCAAAACTCGTCACTAATATCATTAGGAATTTCTATTGAGTGAACATTTTTTATTCTGCGGGTACCTCTAGCAAGAAATCGTAAATTGAATGAACTAACATTAAAATAATAGTGAGGCTTAGCAGCCAAGCTTGCTATTATTGTTTCCAAGCTTCGAGCTGCGCGTGTGACTGCTAATGCAAAAATTGGATCAACGGAAATGCTTAATAAACATAAATTCAGGTTTCAATATAATCATTAGAGTCCTAAGCTTATTTTTATGGAATGGCCAAAAATGTGAGGGGCTTTCTCTATAGTTCTTGAGGCTTTTCAATTTGACCTTAATCTACATGAAGAAAAAAATACTTTTCGCCTATTTCTTTCATGTTGGACCACCAGATGCCTAAAGTTATAGATGCCTGAAGTCGTGGCATTAGACAAGATGCAAACAGCGCAGCGGCTCATTTCATGAAGGTCACTCTCTATCAGTATATGTTCATAAAGGAATAATCTGAAAAATACTGTAAAATGCCTCATTGGAGATTGAAGTTAATGAACTCAACAAATTAAGTGCAGGAAATGCGCTCCTCTCAGCAATACAACTATCGCGAGGAAGTTTCTTGTAGCTATCTCGACTAACACTAGTGCAGTTTTATATCTTACAACTAATGGAAGTAAGCTCATCTAACTGAATGAGAGTAAGAAATAATCGAAGAATCGGCTTACTTTTAAAGAAATTAATAAAGCACTCGATAAACAATATCCTCATTACTAAAGAATTGAATGATGATGACGAGGGAAAGGGGGTAGATTTAATTTCAAAATATTTATAATTTTTCAAAATGTATAGCTACCTTCACCATCGGCCAAGAGTCGAAGAAACGTAAGTATTTAAGCTCGTCTGGATGAGCTACGTCATTTTGGATCATAGACACAGCTTTCTTTAAGCTTAGCAACCTGACCTTTGAAATAAATGCGAGACTTCTGTCTCTGAAATCGAAAGCTTTAATTTTACAGCCCTCAATAAATTCCATGAGGATTTTATTGAAAACCTTGCTATCTAAGGTTCCAATGCTCTTTTCTCCATTGAGGTAAGCGTTGATTTGATTCCATTTAATTTTATGAGGTATAGCAGCCTCTCTTCCAATCTGTTTCAAATAGCGGTTAATTTTTAAATATTCATAGAAAAGATCTTCAAATTTCTTTTGAAAAGATTGCTTGAAATTGATCTCGAAACCATCTTCAGCTAGACTATCATTTATAGCCAAAGCTATCATTTTATCCAGAGCCTCATCCATCTGAATGCTGAGAGTCTTACAACCTCCAGAGCTTTCAGTTAGATTACTTAATTTATAAGGGAAATTTAAATTCCCTTCTTCTAATCCAGCGATCATCTTTCTGAATTCATCTTCTAGAGAAGGTTTCAGCAATTCGTTCAGGTTAGAGTGTTCTTCAATCGGCCGCACGAATCTCTCGTAGATGCTGGTTCTTCTGTTTGTTTCCTGAGTTTTCATTAAGCACTAAAATGATTGCTTCATAATTACTTGAGATACGACTGAACTCTCAGAGACTGAGTGCTCTAGGTTTAGCACAGCAACGGCTCGTCGAGTTCCTTCCTGGATGTAAAAGGAGACAACATTCTCTATTCTGACTGATTGAGGGTATTTTTCGAAAAATTTTTTCTTGTCCATTCCTATCCATAGAGGATGCTTACCGTTGTCGATAGCCTCAGGGAAAGTGGGCTTACTAGTTCTGCCACTCTCTAGAAACAGATGAAAGGGAATAGACTCAAAATCTTCTTTCTAGAGACAAATGGGCTATTAGACGTTCAGTCTCATGGGTCGATTTTACATGGAAAGGCTTTGGGACTATGTCTTCGTTGGCTTGGGGGAATTCGAGATAGACAACTAAAATTTCTCTAAACCCAAGAGATTTAAAGGAGTTTACTTTGAGTGTCTTCTCTCAGGGCGTAGGTGGGAGCTGCTCCGTGAGTGTCGTTGTGAGTCTGAGAATCCATTGGCAAGAAGAAACTGGTAAATTTTTTTTTATAAAAGTTTATTAAAAAGAATCGAGTTTTAGAGTTCGCTTGAGGTGCGGATTGATGCTAACAAAATCTTGAGGCTCAGAAAAAAGCTCTGAGAAAAATTTTATTTATTCTATTTAAAATCTAAGATTCGAGGAATCAGCTTCGACATAAATTATTTTATTTAACAATTAAGTTCTAAACCAGCGATAATCGTCTTATTAATTTGTGATCCTTATCTAAGGCAGAGTGTGGCTTTTGTCATAAAAGTTTTTCAAAAATTGCTTGAATCACTACCACACTCTCATATCCTGCTCCTTAACCGAGCCTCCTGCTTAAGTCCTGTTGATGTGAGTCGGCGATTATGTATATTTTGACGAATTTTTCGACAAATAAATTAAAAAATATGTAAATTACCAAATTAAATTTGAAAGTGGGTGAGGAATATTATGAGACTTTTGGTTTGTTATTCATGGATTTTGGCCATAAGCCATTAAGCCATGAAATGAATCGCTTGCAGCCCTTCAATTAGCATTTGACGTCGTCAATTCAAATTTTTTGAAATCATATTTTGTTGTTTTCAGGTCATACAATCAATAAGACCTCCATTCTGGCACAAGAACTAGCAAATAAAGAAACGCCGAGGTTTAAGGCATTCAGCTGTTTAGGTGTAGAGCTAATCATAAACTGATGCTCCTAAAAAAAAATGCACATTTCATGGTTAAAAATCCGGTAATTAAATTCACTGGATTCTTTGAGTTTAAAATTTATTAAATAGGAAAGGTTGGCCGTTCTATTTGCGATTCAGGTTCTGTGTATTGCAGCTTTCTGGTGTTGGCTAGCAATTCCAGCTATATGAGAGACAAATCTCGAATAAAGAGAGATTGAGAGAAAATTTTACCATTGAAAATTAAACAAATCACATATGAAATAGAGTAGCGGAAAAGCTTTAAGATTCATTTGATTCACTTTTGTTTTGCGAGAATATGAATTCCTTTCTGATTTAGAATTGCTATATTGTCTTGGCTCATACATAGAACCTAATTTTGTTCATCGGTAATTATTATATTATTGAGGTACTCAATATACAAATGTAGAGTTTGAAGAAAACAACAGAATCTCTTATAGAGTAAATTAGCTTGTCCTCTTAATTCTAAATGACTTGTGTGCACTTTAAGAGAGATTTTCTTTATGAATCAGGTATCTCAGAAAAATTAACCAATGCAGCCAAAGGTTTATTCCCCAATGGTGTGATGACGCTTTTGAACCCAAAAAAGCACCTGTGAAGAGCGACTTAATAAGTATTTTAGCATTGGCATGGTAAATTTGCTCAGAATTAAAATCGAAAAGAATTAATTCATCTGGGAGTACTTTTCTAAAATTAATAAATGTAAATTTCATCGAGATGAAAAGAAGCCCCTTTAAATTAATTAGTTTGCAACTAGTACTAGCGGAAGTTTTTCGGAGAATTAGATCCGTTGTGCTTTTTGTTAACTGTAGGATGTGAAGAAATCTATAAAAAATAAGTGCGTATGATGCATGAAAGATTGATTAAATATGATATCCAACTAGCAGATACTAATGGTCTCAAATAATGTGAAATCATCGAATTGAGTTTGATATTCTAGAGAATAAGGACAATATGTGTGACGTCAAGACAGTTACGAGTAGACCGAAAGATTCATCTAAATTGCAAGGTGAAAGCAGGTAATTTGGACAAAATAAGGGTTCTTGGGTTAGCTAATTGTTTATGCGTTACATTTCTCCTTGACTTAATTAACGAAGCTCTGATTATGGAAGGTGACTTGCTCTAACATCGAAGAAGTTGATGTGAACTGGCAAGCCGAACTTGCTACAATGACTGTTGAAATGACCCGCAAAACAAAGATTATACCTTCATTTCTGAGAAAAACGCACAATTCGTGCATTTACTCGCGATAGCTTCAATCAAGGTCATTTGAAAATTAGGCAACCCTACAAACTAATAAAAACAGTCTCTTTCAAAGCCAAGGTCTTTAGTTTCATTCAATAAGTTTCATCGATCCCCAAGCAACCAACCCTTTGAGTTAAAGAACTGTTTTTCTACATTTTATCAGCAAAAGAGAGAAAATTTGCAATTTTTGAAAGCTCCAGTGCTAATAGAGGCCACTGAGCCGTTAGTAGAGTTCTCCCAAAGTTAAGTATTGCAGCAGCTTATGTCTAAATTACTCCAGAGCTAAGAATTATATTACTTGTGCAGCGAAATCAACTTTCTCTACAACTAGATTTGTTCCAATTTTGGTCCAAAGCTCCGATTCTCTCGATAGAGTCAAATTCAGCCAAGCAGCTTACTTTTTTCGAACGTAATCTTCTGGAGTTAACTGCATAACCAAAACTGAAATAGCTTTTTGTTTTTAATGCTGACTTTCTTTTTGAAAATGAGAATTAAATAAGCTAACTTTGAAACAAACTAGTTTAATTGAGTTGGTTTGAGAAATTTCTTACATAACGAAGATTGATTGCTCACTAAAAGAATGACCCTGGTACATAGACCTTAATCGATCGAAGAGTTTACTTGGTATGTAGACCCATTTCTATTAGTTCTTTGCTATTTTCCTTAGGGAACAGACTTTTACTCAACTCTTAATTTCCCTTGTCTAAACATCTATTTAATATGGACTGAAGATACACACATACACTCCATTTGACACTCCATTTGGCATGTAAACAAAAGTAGGCTCGAGATTGTCAGAACGGTCTTTTTTGAGAAATAATAAACTACGAAATTGGTAGCAAGGTACAAAGGGAGAAAAAAACTCGTTTGGCTGGCTATCAGGCGAATCGAAAACTAGACTTTAGTGAGAAAAAACGTGATAGGAGTACCTTGTATTTCATATTCATTGTTATAATCTTCTTCGAGTATTTAAAGCGGAACTTTGAAGTTTTAATAAAAATAAACTGGAAAAATCTTCATAAAAATGGGAAATTGGTGCCAAACTAACAACTCGAGCCAGAAAGCGGAAATTGCTGTAAATCCGGGCAAATCTCATTCCACTCAGGCGACTCCGAACAATTTAGCAACCACTGGCTCTCAAAGTCAATCAACAGCAAACAATCAGAATCATCCAAATGATAGAAAAATAAACGATGCGAACGCATATCCTGCTAGTGAGATAGTCATGAAGAACACTAGGGGAGAAGATGTGAAAGGAGAATGGGTAGAGTCGAGCCAGGTAAATCAAGCAGACAAGAAGAAGCTAGATGATCTCTTGAAACCAGAAGATTCGGACGAGGAGAAATAAAAATCTTGGGTTAGATTAGATTGATAAAGAAATGTTTCAACTTTTGAAGGCTAACTAAACTTAACAGTACGCCAAGTCAGTTCATTATCTTTCTTATTCATAGAGTTTATCTGTCCGATCTTTATTCTTCTCAAAAAAAAACCAAAAAAAAGAAAATCCAAAAGAAAGCAACAGTGTCGTTACAAAAGTTATAGTAAATGAATCTGGTCTGACATATTTTGGTTTTGAAGTGTCGGGCTATTCGTATTTCATCTGCCATCGGCCATTCAGCAACTTTAAAATAATGAAGCAATTTTGTAACAAAGCCAGAAATACAATTTTGCTTTTTATTGCGAGAAAATCAATTCTTGCATTTGCAGTTAATTAGATCCAAAGAAATCAAAATGGAACAATTCTTGAGAATAGGATGGAGCTCTTCATTTCTTTGAGGTTGCCCAGTTGTTCTGTGAATGACTTTTTTGATGATCAGTACCAATATACATTAGATCTGGGCTACTAAAATATGATAGAACGAAAAGCAAAACCATTGATTCTCAGAAATTCTTTCTTTCGGTTGTTAGAAACATGATTTCTCCAGCCTTTCTCTCAATTTTTTTGTGAAGTTGTAAAGACTAGAAAACTATCGAATTTTTCTCCAGAGAAAAAATTTTCAATCTTTGAAATTTTGGAGCCTTCTGCAATTTTCAACCTTTCAAATTTAGAACTACAATTGCTAGAAATTGATTGGTATTGCTTCTTTGCAATTTTCTTCTGCTCATGGTGTCAAGCACATGGTAAATGCTCTTTGATCGCTAATGAAAGCAACAATACTTACTCGTATACGACAATCTCAATTGATTCAAACATTTTCAATGCCAATTACTTATAGTGGTTTGAATGGTCAAAGGTGCTCTCCTGCCAAATCGGTTACCAAAACCAGCCGGAAAATATGATTTTGTAATCACCAAATCTTTCTCCTCATCTGACACAAACTGGAATCTCACCCTTCTAACTTTGATTGACTCTCAAGTATGCTGGTATTCATTCTGTCTGAACCGGCTTCCTCCGAAACAAGAATGATTTTCATTTGCTTGCTTGCCTAAGCTGATCATTTATGTTGGGCCATCCGCCAGAACCGATCATGTGTTGATCAGATCTTGTAATATCTCACTTTTAATTGGACGTGTTGAGCTTGTATACACGCAAATCAAAAAGCTGAAATAGATATAAAATATGGTCGAACCATTACCAACTCAAAACATTACCATTGATGGAAGTTTGTTTGAAGGAGGCGGACAGGTATACCTCTTTTCGAGCAAAGCTTCTAACTATCATCTTCAACAATATTTAGATTATCAGAAACAGCCTTGCTTTAAGCGTCCTCCTTGAAAAACCAGTCAAAATTGACAAAATCAGAGCAAATAGACCGAACCCAGGAATCAACAGACAACTCAAGACCGCTGTATCATACCATACCTATCCCGTTTCTTAACCATTGAATTAGATTGATATAATGCAAAAAGTTTCCGGAGCTGTTGTCTCAGGCGACACTCTCAAGTCCAAAACCGTTACATTCGAACCAAAAGGCCATAAATCAGGTACTGGCTCTCCTCGGTCTGTTTTTCTCAAGGCTATGTATAGGGGAATTCGTTGGAGATTGCCAAACTGCAGGAAGCATAACTCTCATGATGCAAATGCTCTTCCCAACTCTCCTCTTCTCTGCATATGGTTCCAAGCTCACTCTTATGGTACACTCTCATTGCTTTTCGGTTGCCTTCAAACTAATTAGGGCGGAACCAATGTGAATAAATCACCTCCAATCAATTACACTCGTAGACAGCTCAGCATATTGTTGAAGCAGATGGGAATTGACCTTGACCTAACCCTTGTCAAAGACGGCTTCTTCCCTCAAGGAGGCGGCGAAGTCCGTATTAACTTCCCACCTGTAAACCAACCTTCAACAAATTTATGTTAATCGGTCCTAACTTCCTAGAGAAAAGAAGATGAGTACATCAAACCTATTGAGATTATGGAGCGAGGGAAGATCCAAAACGTTTATATGCAGTTTATTCTCAAATGGGACAATGAGAAGAAAGCCACAGAACTTTTCAAAGAATTGAGTAGACCTAATCCTTGATTATGAGTTCCTTAACAATAAATTTTCCTATTCAGAGAAAGAATTTAAGCGCCTTTTGAGGGCAACCTATACAGAGGAAGAAATTGAAGCGATTGTGTTTGATTACGAGTACACTTTCTCGACGGGTTTGATGAAAACGAAGATTTCTGAAAACAAATCAACTATGAAAAAGAATAAAGCGAAAGGCTATGACCCGAAAGTGGAATACAACGATGTCTATGGAATTGTCTGCCTCGTTAACGGAAAGAATTTCTACTGGGATTGCTCGTGCGTTTCCCACGATCATGTGAAGACGGATGAAGTACGACAGCGATCAATGAGCTTGAATATAATTAATTATCTCTTAAATTAGGGCTACTACAAAAAGGTATTGGACCATTTCGAGCTTGCGATTAAAGAGCCAGCAGCTTGTGTTGATGAATATTCCCAAGATCAGGTAAATAAATTTTTTGTTGCCAACGACTCAATCATATAGTTGCTGATATATATGGCTCTAGCGAAGGGAACTTCGAGAATAAGAACCCATAAAAAATTATCAGATCACACGAAAGCGTGCTTTTATGTGTTTGAAAACTTCCTTCCTGAGGTAAAGATCAAGGTCACTGAGGAAGAAAACAGCTCGATCATCGAAGTTGAAGGCATTGGGTATTCGAACGGAAAATCAGAAAAATAAATTAACTTGTTAGTTTTTTTTCATGGTTTTTCTTAGTTTTACTTGTCTTATATACTCTCTTGAGAATTAGATAAGTTAGCTCTGCAAAATATATAAACAGTGTCGAAAAATATTGAATTCCATTATAACTGATTAGAACCATCTGCGGACGAAATAAAATTACGTCTCACCTGACAAATTAGTAAAGGAAGTGCTTAAATGAATTGGAGAAAGATTATGATAACTGAATTCTCAATAATTTAAATCCCTCTTATGCGGATAAGATAATATCATGTTTGGCTCTCATGGAGAGACAACAGAGTTGTTTTCAGTGGGTTAGTTTTTTAGAGGAAGTTGAGAATGAATTTGAGGTAAATAATTAATAAATTAGAGATTTTAAATTGTGAATAACAAAGAAAAAAAAACATTAGTCACAAAAAAACACTCATAAATGACACAAAGTAGCCTGCAAATGAGTAAAATGGTGATGTAACTAAAAAGGTTCCATCAGATGTCCTCACTTCATTAAGAACCGTGAGGCAGGAAGCTGCTCCAACACAAAATAGCACTGCAGCAACCAATTCACTCCCACGATTCTGACATTTGGATTGTCTTTTTCCACAGCCGCTGTCAAGTTTTTCATCAATTCCACAAAGTCAATCGTGTCTGAGTTAATGTAACGTGGCCGATCAATAATAACATGAGACACATTGCCAAAGTCAAGATTATCAGCAACTTTCGCGCCGAGCTTTAACGCTATTCTTTTAAACATCTCCTCGCGAGAAGGATCTGTTGTGATTATCTTAACACAGCAACGATTTAACACTCTTTTCATTTGATAACCAAACAAATCCTCCATTGTCTGCGGCACAGTGCTAGCTCCATAGCGCTGTTTATCGTAAAATTTAAAAGCTAAATCTTTCAGAAATGGCAGCAAGCAGCAGAGCTGGTCAGGTATCTCGAATCTTGTTTCACAATAGCTTTCAATATCCTCTTTGTCCAGGATCAATTCGGCAATTCTACCTTCCTCTTGAATGATATCTAACGTATACGTTTTATATTTCTCCTCCTCCATTGCTTTCATAAACGGCATAAACTTTTTCGATGGGATCACCCTCTCATGTTCCACCCAAACTTGCTTGAGATCATCGATGATCACACTGCGGTTTATCTCTTCAGGCGGGAACCCGAGATTCTTCAAGGTCTTTTTTTGAGTTCTAATACCAGGGTGCGATTCACGGTTGAAAAATATTTTCTCTCGATCGAAATATTTCTTTTCCGCATCAATCAGTTCGAGCACTTTTTCAGCATAAATCTGATGTCCATGGGTGTACAAGAACAGATTATAATACTTTGAAGCCTCTTGCAGGAAGGTAGTCAGAAAGGGCCTCAGCGCGAGGATAATTGTGGCACTTTTAATTTGAATTTCTCTCAGAAACTCTGATTTCGTCGAAAAATCGCCAAAATCAGAGTTTTTTAAGGCTGCATTAACAAGCGTCTCATCTAAGTCCAGCACCAAGTTAGGCTTTATAAAGCTGCTTGGGACTTCAGCAAAGAAAGCGAGTTTTCGAGGATCTTCTAAGGCTAAATTTATATTCGTAGGAATTCTTGGTGTCTCCTCCTCGAGATCGAAATCGGAGTTTTTCCTTATGTTTTTACCTTGGAATATGCTCTGGTAATCAACTAGATCTTCTTTTCTTTTGATCTGCTCGGGATAGAGCGTTGGTTGTGTGACGAGCTCATTTTTTCTGTCCTTATTAGTAGATTTATTTTCGCTGGTGGAGGCTTTCTCGTAGGCGTTAGGGTCTCTTTCGGCTGAATCAGATTTCGTTGAAAGTGTTTCGTCGTATTTCTCTTTGCTTCTAGAGCGACTCCGTTTTTCTTTGGGAAGTTTGCATTTCTTGTAAACTGTTTGTACTGGCGAAAAACCTTCCAGTTCGAAATCATGAACGTGGTTTTCTACCTCATGGGTGATAATATCTCTGCATAGAGAGAGTTCACAAGCGGGTAGCATAGTTTTCTGAGTATCTGTGCTGAGAAATATTGTTAAAAGTATAAATAGAATCCAGAATATATGAGATTGCACTTAATTAGAAGAGTATAAATCAGATAAAAAAGTTTCTAAGTACTTTGAATATTTGCAAAGTTATTCAGATACTGAAAATCACAAATACTGATGTCATTAATATTTTTAGGGCACAAGGTTAATGTATTATTAAAAAGCTTGAAATATGAGTACACTATGTCATTCGAGATGCGAAGTGAAGATATTGTTTGGTGTATCTCACAGTGTGATCAAGCAACTTCAAGACTCTCTTCCAGTCACAAATAAAGTATAGTTAAGCTTCATTTTACGAATTATTATTTGTTTGCTGTCTGATACTTCATGGAAAATGAGAGGAAACTAGAAATTGGAGATGAATGAGAATTTCAGCCTATCTTCAGATAATCTGACTTGAATTTCTGTCTTGGAAAGTTTCTCATCTCTTCGCATTCTTGAAGGGGAAATAAACTGAAAAATAAAACACTAGTCAGGCCAACGTTTAATACCCGAATTTGATAACAACTTTACTACCAGAAATGTCATATGTATTAGAGCAGGGCAGATTGATTTCTTTTAATACTATTAATGTTAAATCTCGATTAGCAAACTTTGAAAGAAATCACTGGGAATCGTAATCATGATTCTCGAAGCAGCTGTAAGAGAGACGATTTATTGATGCAATCATCAATTTAATTCAACTTACTCCGTCTGCTAGCTGGCAGCAGGTACGACATTTTTTACTGTTTAGGAGATGAGTTCAGCAAACAGTAATATAGATATATTTTTAATTTTTTTTTTTGATTGCTGATTGTGCCTCTCAACATGCTGACAAGTACAGTTATCTCAATTCCAAAGGAAACCTATATCGGCCCCCATGAAACAGAAATTCAATTTTCAGAAAATCTTATCTGGAAAGAACAATCCAAAAGCCTGAGGCTTAAAGAAAAATGCACTGTGATTTTCTAAGTCTACGCTGCTGCATCTTCTTCAATTCGAGTTGGGGCCTCTTTATTCAAAGTAATTTTCTCTCTCTAAAGGGAAACTACCAACAGTAATAATTCGTGGTTTACAAAGGCCCGAACCAAAATTTCTCCAGTGCCGCTGAATCATTTTTTTGTATATTGTAGGAACCAAATATATACAGTTTTTAACAAAAAGCAACCATCACTCCTCAGAAACGCATTTTATGAGTTTGAAAACTTAATAATTCAGAAGGAAACACTGTTGTTGCGCTGTTTCAGAATTGAATATGCGAAAACTTGCTCGAAAATTCAAGAGAGAGTTATCGACGTAAAATTCCTTGATTATGAATCAGGAAAGTTATTTGGCTTGTTGTCAATTAGAGGGCAGAGGGTCTGAAATGCAAACATCCTTGATTCTGATTCTGAGACTCAATGTAAAACCAGAACAAAGAAACCCGTCTTTGATATTTCTGCGAAAAGAAAAATTTCTTTGCTACATGAGAAATAAACTTTTCCATCGATATGCATCTGGAATAAATTTGTATGCAAATTAATTTATTTCTTAATCAAATAATTAATCTTAGAGTCTGTAATTTACCCTTTTGGTGGTAATTCTTGAATTTAGTATTCATTGAGGTTAATTTTTCAAGTCAACGACAATTATTTTGATCACTTTTTTTGACAGTAGTTGCCGCTTAAATTTACTTGCTTTTCGATGCAGCGCTGACTCAGTTTTTTGTTTTTTTTTTCTTTTTCATCTATGATGTTTTTGATGCCTGAGGCAAAATGGCATATCCCTCAGGTCATTATTTGCCTTTTTTGAGAAATACGAGATGGAATTGTTGCCAATGCTTAATTCTACTTCACTAGTGTTGTAACAGCAAGTCTCAATCCGATTTTGGATGATGAAAACGAATTTCTACACAGAGCTTCCAAAACAGCCTCCAATCAAAACCGACTCAAGCATTCAGTAATACAATTTAAAAAAAACAAAAAAACACCGTATTTAGAGTGATTAGAATCCGACTAAATTGATAAAGTTCTATCAATATTTTTTTTTTTGTTGCAAAATTTCCCAAAAAAAGGACCTCTCTTCCTGTTATAAAAGCAGAGAAATGAACCAACCACATCAATATTTACAACAAGTTTTGAAAAAAACCATGAGAGACGTTGCAATCAAAAGAGAAGAAATTATTGAAGATTCCGAAGGAAATAGCACGACTGGCAAGTGCTCAATTGAAGACTCGAAGGGGGCCAAAGACGATGATCAAATCCTAAGGAAACTGTGCTCAGCGTCAAAGAAGATATCGAAAAACAAAGCAATAGAACGTCAGAATGCAGAGAAATTCGTTGAGTTTTTTGAGAAGTGGAAGCAGCTGAAAAAGTCCGACATCAACGTGAAAAAGCATACGAAGTTTTGGTTTTCAAGCTTTAATAAAGAGCTGAACAAGACTTATATTTACAGGGACTTTTTTGGCAATGTCAGAATTCATTTCAGGTTGGCTATTAACGAGAAGAACTTCAATTTCGGTAAAGTGAGCGAGGCAGACTGGCCGAAGCTTTTCCTCAACTTGACAGATTATCTCAGAAACGAGATTTTTGAGCTTGAGAATACAATTTCTAAAGAGAAGAAGTCAATCGTTGTGCCGGTTTGGATTGACAGCCTTGACTCTTTCAGAATAGAATCGAAGCATAAATTGACATAGTGTTTTTAATTTTTTGATTACTTGTTATTAAATGATCTGTATCTTTAGGTAAGTGAAAAAATTCACAGTGCATATTACTTTGAAGGATATTTGGAGTTACATTGTCTGCTGTTAATTGAAAAGTTAATGAAAAGGTGTTTTCTTTAATGAGAAAAATATCAAAATTTCTGATTTAAGACTACAAGTAAGGTTTTGGGCATTTTCATTGAATTTGAGAGTCTTTGCTCAGACTATCTAAAGAGCAGGACTTGAATTTTTTTGGAAATGACCAATGCTTTCAGGAATCACAAATTTTCAAAATAAGCGAAAGCCTGCTTCAATTCATATAACCAATTTCCTACTTCCTAATAAGCTCAAACATCCATGAATTGCTTGTAAGATTACTTCCCTCTGCGATAGATATCTAATGCAGTAAATCTCTGTATCTTTCATGCTGAAAATATAGTTAAGAGGTAGATGTGCGCGTATAACAATAAATAATGAAAGTGGCAGTAAAAAAAAATAAATAAAATAAACTAAAAACACTATTGTTTTACTTCACCAAATTTATAAAAAAAAAACAACTCGTCGTAAAATCATAACGGTAATTGGATTGTCTTCGATATTTTTGAATTTTTTTTGCGCAATGGTCATTTAGGCTATCCTCGTGTTAAGTGGCTTCCAATTTGGGTGTTTCTGACCAATTACTCCAGGCCATCATCCCTAGCTCTGAGAACGGTGACAATATCATGGCAATTAGAATCACAGATGAGAGATCGATGCGATGACTTGCTACATTGTAAAATAGGACTCAAGGTTAACATTAGTTTTGCATAGCGTTCACTGCTCTAAGGGAAGCTGCAACAAATTACAGACTGGTTAGATATCAAGAGGGCAAACAATCAGTAACACGGAGGTATTGATACTTGCCTTCCTGTAAAAAAAAAGAAAATTTAAAATTCACTTTTCTCAAATTAGCAGTTCATTTTATGACGAATTACCGAACATATAAGTCAGGCAAATTCATACCATAGGATAAGAATTGATTTACATTTAATCATGTTTACTTGCATGGGAGAGCAGAAAAATGACTTTTTCAAATTAGAAACGCCCACTCAGTTATGTACTCAGGATATGTTGGAGAGAGTATCGTTAGGAAACATATCAAATTCGCAGAGTTCAGATTCAGCTGAGAATGATGCAAAACAAAGGAAAATTACAACAGGAACCGAAGTTACGCGATTCTCCTCTCACTCGAAGCAAATAATCTCACCAGGAGGAGAGTTCCAGAGGAATATAAGACAAGAACAATTGACTCAACTGATTGCTGCAAGAATTCAAGAAGGAGAATTGTTAATCTCTTCGAATAAGGAAGAGGAATGGCAGGTCGGCCAAGTTAATTCAGCTTGGAATGTTTATGCCAAAACTTGTGAACTCAACTATTTAATAATGAATGAAATTAATATTGAGGCTTCTTACGAAATAGCCAAGGAAAAAATCTGCGAGCTAAGAAAGAAGGAGTCCGCCAATGATGCCCTCACGTCAGAAAAATCGATAATCAAACTTTCAGATAATTTGTCAATTATTTATAAATGTTCAAATTCTGGTGAACAAATTGATTCTTTGAGTATCTGTCTCGAAAGAAGCTCCAAAAAGGACTGCTATCAGAGAGCTGAGATGTCAATTGAAGATAAGAGATATCCTGTTGTCCCCGGAATTAAGAGGGAGCACCTGGAATTTCTCTATTGGCGTCTGACTCCTGGCCAAGAAAGTAGCGCTTACACAAAACTCTGGATTATTGAAATCTACAAATTGCGAGCCAAAGGAGATGAAGCGGAGATTAAGCTAGCACATGAGAAGAATGCAAATTTTGTTCACCAATGGGTTTCATCAGCAGAGTTGCCAAATAATTCAATCCAGTTTCTTCCATGTTCGATTGTGACTCATCTCACCACACTAAATGAATGCTAATGGCAAATGGCATGGGTAGTATTTTCGCAATGCCGAAGGAATGTAAAATTCTTTGAAAGTCTAATATTTCTGTTTGTAAACTTAATTGTGAAATGGTTAATATCGCCTTTGGTTGTTTAAGTCCATAGATTTTCACTGAGTAAAATAACAACTACTTTTCCTTATTGCCCTAGTCTTCAAATTGAGGTGTTAAGCATGCTGAGCAATGGTATATGGAAAGATATGCATTGGGGAAATTATATAAAATATAGGCGTAAATCCGATCTGATTTCTTGTCTTTGAAGGTATTCTCAAGCTTGCTCACTTTTCCTGAGAACAGAGTGAGAGTCATACTGAAAAGAAGTCCCTCAATAAGCTGATATCATCAAGATATTAAATCTTCTCAACTCATTTCTAAAAATTTGTAATCATTTGAGAGGGCACTGAAATCAAATCCTTCTAGTAAAAAGCTAGTAAATCAGACCAATCAGTTTTTTGTAATTGCTGGGGCGATATCTGACGAAATCGAAGACCGTTCTCATGCTAATTAGTTTTTGAAACGAAGATCAAACAACAAATTTCATATATATATCTCAAATAAAGGAAATTTAATATCAAAAAAATTGTCAGTTGTTCAACTTCTAACTAAACCAAATAATTTTTGTGCAAACTCACACAAATAGTCTTAAATACCATCTCTCAGGTCTTCTGTGAAAAAAATTGTAATATGAAACGTACAATGTTTCACATCATCTGCATTAAACCCCAGGATGCTTCAGAAGGCAATGACTTTGTAAATTTCTTTGCGACCTAATCAAATTCATTATGATATCGCCTCTATTTGGTCATATATACCCATAACTCTTTTGACATCCCGCAACCGGACAAGTAAAAGTATTTTTCGAGGCCTTCGAATTTTCTGAATGCCTTTTCCCTCGTTTATTTCCAACGATCTCGTTAGACTTTGGTTCCTCGCATATCTTCTCATGTGGTTCTTGGCTCAGTGATTCTCCCATCATTTGGCAGCCTTGTGGATCATAAGTGTTACTCACACTTAGATTCACCATAGTCGGCTGATTGTAAGGATTGAGAGTGAGCACGGCTAATTCAGATTAGTCTTTTGAATTTGTAAGCAGGTATTACTTAAAATTTTCTCTTCAATGAAGATTGGTGCCTGGCTCGGATCAAATGGCACATATTTTTGAATGACACTTGTGCCTAATAGCAGCTTTTTTCCCGTTTGATTACTTTCCGGCAGAAGAGGTATGCAAAATTGATTAGTTATGACATCCACGAGCACTTTGTTCTGTAGGACTGGGTTTTGCATCCCTTCGATTGGAGCAATCATTCTGCTTTTTTTGCCGTTTAGAAATATGATGAATTTATAACTTGAATCGATATCGACTTTTAAGAAACCATAAGAACTTTAAAAGCAATTGGAATCAAATGCTGAGAACTGGAAGGGATTCTGGAACCTTTTTCTTAGGTTTCATTAAATAGAAGAATTTCAAATCGCTTTGAAATAAGGGAATTAATTGGGTGGAAAATTCGTATTAGGTGGCAGTCTGTTTCAAGTTAATTATTTTTCAGTTCAATTTTTTTTTGCTAACTTGAGATAATCATCATTGGAAATTTTAATAAAATCGAATAGCACGCTATTTTTCTGTAACAAAGTGAGAAAAGTTATTTCGGTAAAGCAGTTTAAAAATAGAAAGGCTGTTAAAAAATTATTGGTATATATCACACCGAATAGTTCTGCGTTCCTTGAGGTGCTATTTCGAGGGAGATTGCGCACGAAAAAATGAAATATTCAGTTTTTATCGGCATATATAAACCCAATTGCCAGTTCTCGCCGAGGAAAAGAAAAAAGCAAATGTCATCCTAATCAACGCGAAAGGTCAGCCGGATAACTGTGCAAGTGATATCTTCTTAAAAAATTTAGAATTTTGTTGTCTTACTGATGATGAGCTCTGACAACCCTGAAAGTGTACAGTAGGAGAGTGAAAAAGCAGCCGTGGAAAGAGAGATTACGCTCTCATTTTTCAAATAAAGCAGCACTTTGCTTTAGATTAGCCATTATCGAAATCACAAAGAACTGGAGGATGTAGTTAGTTTGCTGAGGTGAAATTTAAGGGTTTTCTTGCCCGGAATTGGATTCTCAGGTCATGACTTACTTTGAGAAATCCCAATGTAGAAAGTTAAAAATGGGATGTTTCAATGGGATGTTCAGCATGGAGAATTTTTGGGAGGATTTGAGGTTCCGATCGTGAGTAATGCATCGTTTGTGTGTGGTAACCTGTTTTTGTTGCGCAGCTCGGAAAAACTCCTTACTAAAATTGAAAGTAACTTGCCATTTCTTCCATTTTCGTATATCAAAGTTCCTACATTATTACATCGCGCTTGAATTTTTAGAAATGTAAGGTATTTCGTTAGATATCTATGGGATTTATATAATTTCTATGTGGATCCGATCTTTCAAGTCAAGTGCTCTTGAGAATAAAGTTGGATTTCAAAAATCCAATTCCAATAACATTTTTCTTAACTTTTATGATCGTAGTATAAGGACTGCATACAGACAGCCAAATTGAATAGCGACATAGCATGTCTTCTATCATTAGAAGGAATGAATTTCACCAATTTTGCTTTGTAAAATCAAAAATTCGAGTTTTCAAAGATAGAAAAGTTGTTTTACACAGTATATTCTGCATATCTGTCTTTTCGTATGGACTAAGCTCACAAAGTCTGTAAACAATAAGACATTCCCTAACAATGATTGGCCTTTTGTAACGGTAATGAATCTTCTGAGTATACAGTTCTAATATCAAATTTAAGTTTTCGTCATTTAACCACTGTGAATGAATAGTTTGAAAAAAAAAAATATTGCATCTGAGTCCTTACTTTCTAATATAAACTGGACATCTGAAACATCAAACAAGACAAAGACTACTACTATCAAATATAATCAATAGTCTTTGTTAAACTCTTTTCAAGCGAGCAGCCATCACTCTCAATTAAGTCTCCCAGCAAATACCACAAAGGACACCTTCCGACGTATTACACCCTAGGCGCCATTTGCATAAGATTGTTATCTTCTCTCATCTGGCGGAGGGCATCATTTTCGTCTTGTATATATGCAGGAACATTATTTTTAACAAGAGAGAAAGTCACCGGCTCAAGGCTTTTCGGTGCCCAACCTACTGGGGCTTCGAGTTCAGGCTTAGACAGCTCGACATAAACCAAATGAATTTCTGCGTTTATCGGCTCCAAATTATTCTCCCCAGCAAATCTCGGAAGAATTTCGATAAAGAACTTCGAGGTGATTAGCTTGCCTTTTACACTCGGGCAGAACGGTTTCGCTGTCACTTGAACCGGTTCCTTTAATTTTTGCAAGAAATTTGGTTCATAGCGCTTGCTATATTTAAAAGGTTCTTTTAGAAGCAGATCAGGCACTTTCAATTGAAACGAGAAGCAATTTGCACCAGTATATGCATTTCCTTTGTTAATTTGCAAAATTACTTTCTGATCATAAACCATCTGCTGCCTCCAATAATCTGCGCCAGCTTGCAACTGTAAATGCTGCTTGAGCGAGCACGTCAAACTTGTCATCGTTAACTTCGCATGTGTCATGTCGACACCAACTCGGATGTTAATAATTTCACCAGGTTTGTAAAGGTTTTTTTCAATTTGGTAATTTAAAGAGAACGAACTAGGCGACCGACAGCAGCCTCCTGCAAGTTGGTATGACTTATCTCCAGCTAGCAGCAGTGGTCTTTGAACCGTTTGATCGATGACGCAAACGTCTGATTTGAATTTCAGTCTTGGAACATCCGGTAACGGGATGGTCGGGTCAAGAAATACACTTAGTTGATAGACAATCTGAGAGATATTAGAGGTTCCTCGTTGAAAATAGGAACCTGGGATTCCTGTAGGAAGCGGAAAGGAGAAGGGAATGCAATATTGGTCTTTTTTGGCTCCGTCCTGGAAGCAATGAAGGAGAATTTTCTCATCAAGGATTCGGTTGTTTTTAGAGTGGTGGAAATAATGGAACATGCCATCAGATGAGTCTGGTTTAAGGTTCAGAGCGACAGACCGGGATTTGAGTTCGCTTCTGATAAAGAGAACTTGCTCTTTGGCTCTAAACCGAATATAGAGTTCTTTTCCTGGATAATCTTTAAGTAGATTAAGCACTACGATACCACTAACGGTTTCGCCTGGTGAGTACTCCGATTTATCAGTTGTGATGACAAAATCACCGTAGTTATTGGAAACCTTCCTGCCTTTGCTTTTAGAATGCTTTCCACCCATGGTTTTTTTTTATTTATTTATTAAGTTCTATTAAGATTTTCGGAAGTTTTCACGAAGAAAAAGCTAAAAATTCAAATAAATTCATAGCGTTGAATGCCTTTTAAGCGCGTACATTTTTGAAAAATGACTAGTAGCAGTAAGGCGGATCTTCTTCCTCGCATGAATAAAAGCATCATCCACATGTCTCTGCAACATGAAAATTGATGTCCATTCGAGCGGAAGAGAATTCGAGTCACACCTGTAAAGCACTCATTTTAGCCTAAAACATTCAAAAACCCTTTTAGGGTAAATCACAAAAAAACCCAATCAAAAATATTTTTGAGAAGCTGAAAGTGAATCAGACCTTCTTAATGCGTTCAATGTGAGGGAAACTGTCTCTGGGTGATGATTCACCCGCATCGAGCAATCTCAGTGTTTCGTTCCACAGAATCACTATGCTTCCAATTTCTAAATTTAGTTTTCTGCAACGGTTTTTCTTCCTTCACGTTGTTGTGTAAAACAGCTGAGCTCTAAATAGAGCTCTGTCAGTTCCTTGCTCTTTTAACTGTCTATTTCCTTGGTCGTGTTAATTTTGCATCGCTCAAGAGAATTTACTTAATTTTGACTTACATATAAGAAGAGCAATTCATATCCCACCATCCCTCCTCCTTCAGAAAGCGCCAAAGGAGGGAATTAGATTTTCAGTCTTTTCTTTTCTACCCAAAGTTCATTTTTCATTGCGAAATTTCGGTTTTTAAAACATAAATATTGTCATACATACAGTTTACATCTCAAAAATCAGGGTGTAAAATTTTAGTGAGGGCTGCTGCAATTGTAAGAATCGTAAATATCGCAAATATCAAACCATACAGTCCTGTAAACTTCAGTACCAGTATCGTGTGGTCATAGAAGTTCCTCTTGGTTACATTATAACCTTTGGCCACAAGTTTCGGGTAGATATCTATCCACTTTTGGTCAATAATCGTTCCCACGAAGAACGAAAACACGAAATAACCGACCGCCGTTAAGATCACAAAAAACAAAATAACTCCAAGGATACCAACATACATCTTTAGTAGCTTCTTTTGATTTCTCAGAGTTGCATAATATCCAAAGAATCCTGCGCACAACATTAAAAATCCACCGATCACAGTCAGCGCGTTCATCCAGCCGGGAATCGGCATAAATTCTGAATTAATCCCTGAGTAGATGCCGGTCATCATTAAGCTGATGCTGAGAACAACCATCATGAGGTTTAATGGAGGCAAGAGGCTCTTTATGACTTTCTCAACGGATACGAGCGCAACGATGGCAACAACTGACAAGGTGATGCAGATCATAATACAAATATTAAAGATTCCTAGGGCGATGATTTGGTCTCTGAGATTCTTTTTGAATTCTTCGTAGTTGATATGTGCGACGTGATCGCGCACCCAATCCCAGTTGTTATAGAAGTACTCTTGCATATCAGGGCTAAACGAGAAGATCGCAACGGTGTAGATGATTAAAAACACGAGCATAACAAGGTAGGAGTAGATAACGGAGAGCAGGATCTTCTTTTTAAAGGTGATCGTTGCTAAGCAATTGCTATTAGATTTAGGTGCATAAAAGCTTGCTTACCATAGACAGTGATAGTATTGATAATAAAGAGCAAGAGACCGATGGTAATAAGCGCGTTATCAAATGCGATCTTAGCAAGTCCATAGATTCTGGCTTGGAGACCCATGTAGATGATGATTGGAGTCAACAGAATGCTGACTAGTGAATGAAGCGTGTTGTTAGAGAGAAATGTATTTCTAATGGAGTTACTAATGCAGAGCGTGCAGATAATCCAACGATTGAACATTAAGGTCTCAGATTCGTTCCGCCTGAATGAAGTTTATATTGTTCATTGCAACAGTTATCGCTTACCTGATGATGGAAACTGTTTTTGGTGGTGGACGGAACCCTGGGCTGTCAGCAAGGTGCTCATCTTTGATCTCATCTCGATGAATCTCGTCTTGAGGAAGGAGAGTTGGGTTCATCTTAGTTCTCTCAATTTGAAATTTTTCGATTAAAACTATATAGCACTTGAAAAATTATCGGTATTAACTCCAAAGATCTGTGATTTCTTCGATTTTTTTAAAATGTATGTGTGTATGTTCATTCATTAGCCAGAACCCGTAAATGTATTTTTAAACTGATTACCCATGAAATATCGAACTTAGCACATGCATTTTTACTCTCACACGACAAATATAACAACTTATATCTTTATGCAAGAGTAAAGCTAAACTCTCCTAATCAAAACAACAATATCTCATAGAATAATTGGCTCTATTAACACCAGCCCTTGCTCATTTAAAAAAAAAATTTACCCCTCCCTCTAACACTTGAAACCACGAAGGAGTTTTTCTATTTTCTGAAAAGTGGTCCTGGCTCTCTGATTGTAGCGAGTCTGATTAGTATCTCTGTTTCTTGAAGAGTCTGCTCATAGCTTCAATCAGTCTGAAAGGGATCAGGATAAGATCGTCATAAACAATGACTGATCCAACCACAGGGTCTTCCATCTCAGCGGAGAGACTCTGACCAACGATCAAATACTGAGTGCCGTAGATGAGATAGAATCCATAGACGACAACTGCGAGTGAGATGGTCACCAAGCTCATGAAAGGAATATCTGAGGCGATCAGGAAAATCTCATAGCCGACCAAAGCGCTGCCGATGATATAGATAGTGGCTCCAAGGTAGCTGAGATCCTTGCGAGTTGTGAAGGCGTAGAGAAGAAGAGAGAAGTTAGTGAGGATGGCGTGGGTAATGACCATGAGGACTTTTGGTGTGTCGTCAAGGGATTCGATGTACACCAGATTCCAAGAGAAGGCCAAAGTGAAAATGATGAATAAGAGAACGTTCATGGGTGCTCCTCGGAAGAGGGGTCTGCGGGTATAAGTCAAGATCATGAGCAAAACCTGAATGACAGCTGTGGCGATCGTAACCTCGTAGTAAGTTCCAACCCAGGAATCAAAAGAAACGTAAGCGTTTACGAGTGCAACGCAAATAAAGGCAAAGAGCAACTGGCCTGTCAATATAGCGAAGACCTTTCGAAGGAAAATATTGCGGTTGTAACTGCGCTCACCGTAAAATTTAAGGCCTTCGAGGCCGCCTTCTTGGAATTCGGATTGCATATTGACGAACAATCAAAGATCCTTAGATTAGCTACAAGATAAAAATATTTATAGATCCTTTAATTGAATTGCTAAAGAACTGCCCGCGAAATAATTCTTCGTGCGAATAAATGCAAGATGTAAGTATTATTCACTTATCACTTAATTCATGTCTACAAATTCGCAATTTGATAGACTACTGGTGGAGTTATCATCATGGTAAGCAATGAAAGATTTGTCATAATGATGATCATGTGGTGAAAATTAATTTTGAGTTGTTGATATGGCTTTATGTCAGCATTTAAAAAAAATTCATATCTTATCGCAATGATATTAGAGGATAAAGAGTTGTTAAATACAATCTAAGCACTTTGTGATTTTTCAATACGCATTGGAATAAAAGTAAACGACATTTTCTTATTAAGATATTTTTGGGATTTCCTCATTGTGATTGAGAGATGGTATGGGTAACGAGTGATTTTCATCGAAAAATCTCTGATAGACAAAATAATATATTTAGTTATTCAAAAGTTAATCATCATCGAGTTCATCATCTTTGACGATATAGTTCGGCAGACCTATTTGGATATTACGCATAAATACTGAAAAGGCTTTTTACCAAATCGCTTCCAGATGTCCGCTTTCATTCTATGTGGAGCCATTTCCATTGAAATCCAAATTTCTTTTCCTTTGTCAAGAATTTGCTTGAGTCTAAAACTCACCACATAATCCAAAATTCCTCTTTTTCCTTCACTTATCTTCGTTGGATCTGCGCGATGATGAAGCAATAGTTTCGCTCCTATTAAATTATCCGAGCTTGCAGCCATAAACAAAGGATTCCTTCCAACCTGACCCCAAATAAAGTCTATTAATATGAAAAACCCTACGGGGAATTTTACCATATCTAATGCATTGGCATCTGCACCTGCATCTAACAACATTTTCACGATCCTATTATGTTTGCGTTTTACTGCCCAATGAAGCGCTGTCTTGCGTGTCTCGTCATAGTTGTGCACGATATATTTATTCCAGCGCACCATCTGACTCGCACGATCCAGATTCCCTGACTTGCAATATTTGAAGAACAAAGGAGAGTCGGGGTCTTCATAGGGCTTCGAAGAAAACACCTTTTCTGTGCATAACTAGGTCCATTTAATCAAATTCACTGTAAGCTACGAATATCTTACTTCTGTCATGGTCAATTTGAGCATCTTCATCTTATCAACGAGATACCAAATAACCCTTCGGAATTTTTTACTGAGGAGGATTTTAGCCTGTTTTTTTGTCATTTGTGTGTGCATTCTTTCAGGATTACGTCTTTTGTGTTTGCCGTTGTATTCTGAGAGATCTTGCATTTGATTCAGGAAAGTCGAGGCGTAGGATTTCAAACTATCGTTCACGTGATTAATAGATTGGATACTCGTAATTAGCCTTTCCTTGGCAGATTTTGGCTGATCGGTCACAGCAGGCATAGTGCTATGCTTTGCCGTATTCGTTTCAGGAAATGCGAAATTTACTGTTTTTCTAGACGCTCTGGGGTCTTTCTTTGGGATACTTTCAACGAACTGCACTGTAGAAATCCGTTTTGTGGATATATTCCCTTCAGTTTTCTCACCAGTACTGCTTTGATTCAAGGCAACACTCTGATCTATATTAGAACGAGAAGTGAGCAGCTCGCTGAGGCCGGCAGCAGTCATATCTGACTTCACTTTCCCTAAAATAGTTTTGATCCTTTCAGGTTTCAATGGTTTCAGATCGGGCTTTTTCACCAACACGGGATCTTCTATCTTGAATGATTTCTTCATCTGTGAGCGGAGTTCTCGTTGACTGCTCCCAGCCAACTCAATGGCCAAATTCTCAACTTTCTGGGAAATAGCTTTGCTCAAGTATAAAGCTTCTTCTTTTTTCTTCTCTTGCTCGGCTTGCTGTCGAAGTAACTCGCTATAAGTGACTTGTGAAGGTTGAATCATTTGTTTGACGTTTCCAAGGGTCTTTGGAGTATGAGAAGGGACTTTGATATCAGGGAGTTCTAACATAGGAACTTGTGTCTTGCCTTTAGTAACAAAAAAACTGGGGGATGAAATCTGATTTTTTAATGCTATTGTTGGAGAAAGTGTTTTATTAAGTCTGTCGATTCGCATATGAGAGTCTGAGTGAGTCTGGTCGTTCTTTTGTATGGATATTCTAAAGACATTCTGGCCTTTCATTGGTGATTTGTTGATTCTCAAGGTGGTCATTGGTAATGAAAATTTGTATTGCGTTTATTGAAAAGAAAGCGATTGTAAATAGAGGTATGAATCGATAAATTTAATTTTCAAAGTTGTTTTGAACGGGGAAGTTTGGCTTTGTGCTGGAATCGTCGGATATTTAGAGTTCTTTCCCAGAAAAATTATGCAACAATAAAAATTTGTTTAATCTGTGAGCAGAGCGATGAATCCTTTATTTTAATTATTAAGGGTTATTTGCTCTGTATTAATGAGAAAAAATTCCACCATAGCAGATTATTCTCATTGATTCGATATTATTTATGGATCGCAACACCATTATGCTAGTGAGTTAGATGCTAGCCAACACCAACAGAACTCGGCTATCTCAACTGCAAGCTATTAAAGCACTATCTAGATCAATAAAGCAATAAAGAATGAAATTATTGGGTTTGATAGTTGCCGATTGAGTTGATAGAAAGGCAAGCCCTCGAAAATCTTTAATCTTGTTACAAAAAAAGTCGAGTCTACTACTTTGTATGCATAGCTTTAGCTAGTATTCAACCATCACAACAAACAAAATATCGCGAGATATCAAAATGAGTTCTTATCGAGCTTGCTTGGCCACACAGATTGTTCTTCTAGAGATAAAATCAGCCTCGCAAGAATTTTGTAGTTCGCATAATATCACACTTGTAAACTTAGTACAGTCTGCATCAGCTTGAACCAACTCGCCTCCTAATGAAGAGACCTGATTCGGAAGTCTCAAGTTTGCCAAGATCTTTGGTGACTGATCGTTAGAGAGCCAAACTTCGTAAACACCAATAGAATTATCTGTCCCTGCGATAACCGCTTTCAGCATAACCACAGACGATTTTGGTGCCTGATATGCCATGACGAGCTTCGTTATATTATACGTAACTGATCTTCCGCTTAATCCAGCCAACCACCCAGTGATTTGTGCTTGAACGTCTTTAAGGAGCGTGGTGTCTTTCACGGCTTCGAATGCTGGATGTATTTGAATGTAATTCAGAGCAGAAGATGAAAGAAAATTTTACAATCATTTGCTAAAACCTGCTGCCATGAGTTCAAAATGACGCTTTCTTCAGCATCGAGCCATGGACGAACCCAGAGATCGCAGAAGATGACTCTGAGTTCTCCTCTCGTTTTCGGATCAGTTCCTTCGATTTTGATAGCTATCAGATTCCGCGTCCCAGCGACTACTTGTGAGGCCCAGTAGAATACGTTGGAGAGTCTATATTGAAGAGTGTCGAAACCATTGGTGCTGTTCTTGATACGAGCGAGAGCTAAAGTTGCCAGTTCGATGGTTTCGATATGTAGACCTGCCTTTTTCTCAGTAAATCCGCCTAATTCAACAAAGCGCATCAGATGGAATGTGTATTAGGAAGTACCGGCCAGCGACTCAGCGTTTCCAATTACCAAACAAATTGCTAGAAAACAGCAAGAAAGCAAATACCGGCTGTTCATATGGTTATGATTTATTTTTGATTTATCAAACTGATTAAGTGTATGTGTGTGAGTTCAGCTGTTTTAATATGAAGTTCAGTTATTTCGCACTCTCAATGGTAGATTATCTTCAGGACGTCAAGGCTGTCTATATGCTGCGAGATGGTTCCTAGGTCTTAAACCGAAATCAAAATTTCAGCAATTTTATTCTTTATGGGAGTGTTCCCAGAAGCAAACGATTCAAATCAACATGCAAAATCATCGTCTGGTACAAAGTGAGAGAAGGATGACAAACTTTTGAAAAGGGCAGCGGAAAATTAATGAAATAGTTCCATTCTTGAGAACTCAGTTCAAGTTATATCACTGTCTCTAGAAAACAAATCTGCACTGCTGATAGATGCTAATTATTAATCTTGTATTATTACTGAAATTTAGTTCAGTATACTTTTTATTAATTTATTTGTTTATAATTAAGTAATACATGACTATTGGTACTGTACCAAAGTGATTCTTACGCTTTCTCAAGTTTGCTACTTGCTGGATCTAAAATGTGAGTTATCTCAACTTTAATTAATTTTGTTTAAATAACACTGTGATTCAAGTAGTTTATATTTCAAAACCATCTTTCACTCTCGTATCAAATTATCTTGCATATTAAATTGCCAAAATATGTTGGAATTTAATAACTGTCAAAACAATATTCTTACTATTGTGATTGTGTTGGATGATAATACTGTTACTTCGTTCCGCTCATATCTATTATCTTCATCATTCTACTTCATTACCTTTATGAAAATTAGCCAAATAAATTCCTTCTCAATACTCAATTACAAGGTTTCAAACTACCGATCAATTGTTATATTTATACACCAAATTTTTGAATTAGAGTCATATTGGAGTAAAATTTACTAACAATACCAAAATATTTGTTTCAAATTAGCAGCATAAATTCAATTTCAAATCTACCGATACTCTGTTTTGCATGATGACCGATTACCATATAATCAGCTCATAATGTGAAATATTTTTTTCCAAAATTAAATAATTAAGAATTATAAATTGGTTCAGATGAATTCATAAATTTGGAATTGAAATCATTTATTTGATTTGAAGTCATGTACACTCATTAATTTCACAAGCCAGTAACAGCAATTCTTGATTTCACGAAACTGGATGATAATGGCAAGCGATCGTCAAAATAGAGCATTCGGCCGGACTCGCTTTTGCTTTGGTCCCCTAAGTTTAGCTTTAAATAAGAATAATCTGCCTGGAGCTTTTAACATTGAATCCTGAGGTCCGAGCTTCAAGTCTTCACCAGCTCGAGGTGCATGCGATATCATGGAATTTTTCAACAAATAAGAGGAGGATCTCTCTAATTTTTCAAACTTGAATTACTTTTCTTCCCCTAATATTTTAAGTATTGGCTGAGGCTGGTGCTTAGAAGTTGTGTATTGTTTCATATGGTTGCGACATAAATATATCGTGGGAAGGGTTCATAATATTCATTTTTACGTGTGGTTATGTTTATACAATATTAAGTTGGCTCCGTTTCTGATTATTGCTACATTTTTGAGGCACCTCTTTTGTGAAATCCTTTGAGGAGAGATATTTTACTCTCACCTCTTTTGCGGTATTTTGTACATCTTCTGAAGAGTTCAAGTCTCCCAAAGTAACTCTTGAAATAAAACAAAAAAACTAGTCGTTTCCTGCAAAAAAATTTATAGACATTTCGATCTGTTATGTATTTAATCACCAGTCTACAATCTCGAATTCTGCAAAGCTTGCTAGTTTTAATTGAGAAAACTTTTTTTAAGGCTTCAAAAAATTGAAGAATTTATGTACATACAACATGAATATGAATTATTTAATTTTCAGGCACTCTAAAGACAGACCTGAAATATATGATAGGTTTCATGACATGAAGAGCGGCGGTATTTGTATTGCCGGTAAGTGATAGAAGAACTCGTTTAGACAAATTATTTTTCTATTTTTTTCCTAGTCACTAAACAACAACTTCAGAAAAATTAATTTTCTGAGAAGTACTAATGCAAAACAATTAAACACAGTAAAGTTTTGAGAATACAACTCTCAGCCACTGAGAAGTAACGATTATAATTTATAATAAAGAAACTTCATATACAGAACAACAGAATTACACGACATTCGCAACGGTTTGCTGCATATTATGAGCTTCAGGTTCAACCAACGAGTTTTGGGCTTTGAGAAACTCTGTTAACTGTATAACTTCTTGATCTTTCTGCTTCTGCGATGCATTATGCTTTATCTGAATCGCAATATAATCTTTCAACGTGACATCCTGTCCATACAAGGTTTTTAGATAATCTTCAAAATCGTACTTTCTCGGTTTTATCTTATGCGCCTTCATCTCCAAATAGTCAAGCTTCCGGTTTAATTTATCATACATCAGCTGTAGTTTCCCTTTCATTGCTTTGCTACTCACTTCAAATTTTTTATTAAGCTCTAACTTGATCTCCCTCTCAAATTTCCTCCTTATTGGGTGCATCGCTGACTCTGTCCCTCGCTTCTTATCTCTCGACGCTTCCTCTCCTGCCGAATCATTTTCGTCTCCAAATGTCAATTGCTTTGAAGCCCTTGGCTTCTGTTGAATTGAGACATTATCTTCCTCAGCATTCTCAGCGACCTCCCCGAGCTTCATGCCCGAAGCAGATCTCAGATTTGGTTTGCCCCTGCTTGGCTTTTTCTCTGCACTCTTTGCTCTTCCCATAGCAGGTCTCCGAACATTACGTGTATCATGTGGTGAACTGGAAGCACCTCCTCTCGCAAGCGGGTTTTTATAATGCTGATAAAGGACTTCGAACTTCGCCGCAGTGCTTAGCGTTTCAAAATTCGGAGGCAGATGAGCTTGAGTTGTATTTGGATGTTTTGCTTCCTTCAGCTCGTTTCTTGAAGGGTTTTGTACCGGATTATTGCTGACTGGACCTATATCCGTCAGGCTAGGTGACTTATTATTATCATGCTGGATTTCAAGCTGCGAGTGACTCTCAAATAAACTGTCATTGAGTATCCGGTTTTTTAAAACCCCTCCGTCCGACGGAGTTGTGATATCACGATGGGGACTACTATTTTTCCTACTGCCAATATCGCTTCTATTTAAATACTCTTTCTGAGATGATTTTGACGTTGTCGCTGCAGTCTTTACGTTTCTTGGAGGGTTATACATCTCCTCTGATGTTATCTTCCTTAGCTGGCTTTGCGCAGTTCTTGGTTTCCACAAAGGCTCTCTTGGCTCTGGACTTTGGCCATAAGGACGAGAAATTCTGCTTGCATCGCGAGAGATGCTAAAACTTTTTGGCTGGGAGTAGCTTCTGTTCTGGATAAGCTCGTAATTTTCAAAGTCATCGTATGCGTCAGGATGAAATCGCAGACGTGGTTCAACGAAACTTTCGCCGACAACATATTTCCGATCCTCTTCGTCAACGAACTGCGAAAGTTTCATCTTTGGGTTGTAGCGGATGAGTTTGGTTTGAATCCGATTGAATATTTCTTTTTTATTGAGAACGTAGTCTTTGACAGGAGGTGCTTTTAAATATGGATTCGGAGCTATGCCTTTGCGTTTCAGCTCAGAATCGAGATCTTTCTTGAAGTTATTGAACGTCTGGAAAGTGTGAATGCTGTCGAGGTGGCCCAGGTGGGGGAATCTTTTCTCAGTTGAAAACATTGAGGTGATGATTCTGTTAATGTAACTCTCTTACTGTTAGTTAATTTATTTCTCGTTGATAAGTATCAGCTGTAAAAATTATTGATTTTGGAAACTCATCTATATGTAGAAAAAATAAAATTCTGATTGTTAACCCAAAAATTCCTAATTTACCAGAAATGAAAAATCTTGCATGAGAGCTGTGAACAAGTAAAGATGGGAGGTGTGTGAGGAAAATTAATATCGAGGAATGTTTGGAATTTGCCTTTATAATTCAGATATGCATAAAATTAGAAATAAAGCATATATAATACTCAGCAAATTCAGCTCAATAGTTGTTTGATACATTCTATTATCCAGTTCTAATCATTTTACAAAGAAGAATTTTCTGATAAATTGCTTTGCAGTAGTTTGGAAGAGCGAGCTCAAACAATAAACTGGTTCTTGTAAAATCAGAATTTCAGTTCCATGTGCTTTTATTTTGGAGCACAGGTTGATTAATGTTCGTAAAATTGCCATGCTCGTCTTACGAACATGAGTTTTGTTTTAAAAAGTTTTTCCTTGCAGTACACCTCTCTAGTGTTCCTTAGAAATTTTTATCCCAGTTTGGATCAGCAGCCGCATCCTTATTATATCTTTTCGAGTCTTTTTGATCCTCCTGAGCAGAGAAAAAAGCAATTCAGCATAAGAGAAGAATATTTTAGAGAAATTATTACCTCTATTTCAGTGATCACCTTTTTACCAAGTCCCTCCATTTTCTTAATATCTGCATCTGAAATCAATTTTTCTTTAGGAGGAACATACGGCGCTTTTAGCTCTTTGTCAATCAGCTTGTCCTATTTGTCGAATATAAATTATACTTACACTGTTAACTCTTGTAATTATTACCCAATCAAAGTTATCAAACCATGGATTCGCTTTTAGAGCCGCAAACGAACCACCCAACCTTGCTTCAGGATATTTGTGGATGAGCTGATCCATCAGTCTTTTCGCCTTTTTATCCTTGAGATACGCAGGGTACTTGAGAGGCTGGGTAAAAATTTCCTCATATATGTCATAAGGGTCTTCACTTTCGTCTCCAAAAGGTACAACCCCACACATGAATTCGTAAAGACATATGCCTTGTTAATGAAAAAAAATTTAGCGAAACATCCTTGAAAATATTTTCATACCAAGGGACCATAAATCAACGGGTTGGCCATATCCTTTGCCGATAATAATTTCAGGTGCCATGTAATGTGGTGTCCCGATAATAGTAAATGTTCTTGAAACACCAGTAGTCTGCTTCTTCATTATTTTCGCCGTTCCTACGTCAATTAATTTCGCATAGCCCTACCACACACGGCAATTAGCAATCAACTTCCGTGAAGGCTTGTTACATTCGAGTCGACCATTATATTCTGGGGTCTGATATCTCTGTGAATAATTCCTTGATTATGTAAGTACTCAATGCATAAGATCATCGTGCCGATATAGAATTGCGCGCCGTATGTGTCGAGCAGACCCATTTCCCGAATAACGTAGGAGAGCTCCATGCCTTTGATATATTCAGAGAGGAAGTAAACGCAATTATTGTCTTTGTAGGTTCGAATATGCTGCATGATAAATGGATAATTTATCAATTCAAGAACCGCTTTTTCTTGCTAATAGTGGAGGCAAAACCAATGTGAGGCGGGTGAATAGTCATTTATTTTTACTTGGATATGCTTCTCGAGGCTCCCTTCAACAATCATCTGTTTAGATACACACTTCAAAGCGAAGAATTGGTCATGGCTTTTCTCTCGGACGAGATAAATGGTTCCAAATGGACTTATTCCAAGTTTCCTGTAGAAAATCAGCTCTTCGAGTTTAAGTTTCCCGATCATCTTCTTCACCTCGGAGACTGGGTTGATAAATCTTTTCTATATATTCGAAAATCGTGAGAAATTAATGCACCGAAGCCAGACTTCTAAAATTTACCTCTTGAGCTTTCTCGTTCTTTCTGATAACCTCCTCCATGGTGCCTCCAATGCATTCTTGAAAAGACTCATAATTGATCTCTGCCAAAACTCCATCGCATTCCATGACA
>ENA-UOTX01000117-UOTX01000117.1-compost-metagenome-genome-assembly--contig:-NODE-117-length-85335-cov-16.270919_pt1 | contig 85335 bp, 62 predicted proteins | sample MGYA00238143_ERZ746982 | MGnify/ENA primary metagenome ERZ746982 (study PRJEB28758, sample SAMN06268862) | compost metagenome | isolation source: single cell | place: USA: California, Emeryville, Joint... | reverse complement strand
GTTTACTTCAAACTGTGAGCTTAATCCATATTTGAATTATAATCTAGGTCTAAATAATTCTCCCCTAGGAGAGAATTGCGATTCTTGTTCAAATACAAGTTGGAAATTTATCAAATGTCCAAAAGCAAAATTTTAATGAAGCAGATACCAGCAGAAGTAAAAGTCGGAATAAAAGTTTCACATTAGAACTACATCAATAATTTCAATCGAGAAAAATCTTCCCGCCGCCAAAATGCATTTGGATTTGCCTGTGCTTGCAAATTCAAAACTATTCTGTTCTTTATCAAGTAAGCCCTCCTTTTCTTTTCTCTTTCTCTCTTTTTATGCACACGAAACGCTATAAAAAAAAACTCCTCTTGTTTCGACATTGCAGTGAATTGCGTTTACAATGTGAGTATGGAAATAAACCTGTATGTAAGACATTACAGCGATTTCTTCCTCTCTCATCTTTCGGACCATATAGGGTGATTTAAATGGCATCTTTTTTTCTAATGTTGTCCATCTCTTCATATTTCATATGATTCGAAAAGAAATGCGAGGTAGGGAAGTGTGTACAAAATTCAGAAAGCATTTAGCCCTTGTGCAAAAAATCCATCCATTGCCTTAAATTCCGTTGCGATCACGATATTAAAATCGACGTTTTTTATTGCCTTCAGCAGCTTATTAATATTGAAATTTTGAATTATACACTACCTGCTCCATTATTGAAGTTCCCCCAGAAAAATGAGCGATTACTTCCACACTATGGAGAATGAATACAACAAGCTTATGGGCCAAGTCACTCAAAAGCTCAACAAGCTCCCAACTCAGCCGAAAGGTATATCATACGAGCCTTTTTCAATAATCACAACATTCTATAAATAAAGAAACTATCGACTCTCTCATTTCTGAAATGAAACGCGAATTGAATGATGCAGAACAATGTGTAATTCTATGCTTAGCTCCCAATTGGACATTAACCGCTTGAAACCAACAGATAAAACAAATGGAAATTGAAGTCAACCCTCTTCCAGTCAACCAACGAAGAGACTTCCAACTGAAAGTAAGATTTCAATACCTTCGCGTTATATTCTAATCAATACATTAGGTCAGACAATGTAAAACGGACTTCGATGACGTGAAAAGAAAACTTCGAGATATTGAAGACGAGCACTCTGTTCAAAAACAACGAGACAACCTCTTTGGGTCACAGAACGATGTAATTTCTTTTTGAGAGAGCTTGGCTTAAGGTTTATTCTTGTGAAAATAGAAAGAGAACTCGAGCAAATTTTTGCAGGCTGATTCGCTGCTTGCTTCTCAGAATCGACGACTAGAAGAGGGCAAAAAGACCGCTTATGAAAGTTTGGGAGTGGCTGTAAACATCAACACGAATCTGAGAGGTCAATCTGAGACAATGAGAAGGAATATAAATAGGGTAAGGGGACTATTTGTTTGTTCTTATTGTAATGCTTGCCGTAGCTGGAAGAGACAAACGAAGAGCTAAGTTGGTCAAACAAACTGATTGATCAAATGAACCGAAGAATGAGACAAAATAAAATTCTTATGTGGTCTGTTTTCGGGGTCATTGGCCTCGCTCTTGTGGGAATTTTATTGTCGTATTTCTAAAATGAATTAAGAGGATTTATAGCTTCAAAGGTAGTAGTAATCTTTTGACACCTCTGATGTGTATGAGTTAATTTCGTTCATCTCTTCAGAGCGAATCAAGAGCCTTTTAAACTCTATATCGATTGGAGCATCATTTCATTTCAGAAAGAAATTATATAATCTGATATTCTTAATAACCGAGATGTTTTTTCTTACATAGATCAAGCAAGCTTTAGAGTTTTGAACGAGGAAATTTTTGTAGTTATCAGCTTCAAGTACAGGCTGAATGTTAAGTTTAAAATTAGTTTCCATATAATTCAACAATCTCGTTAAAAAACAAACCGAATGGAAGCTCATTCCTATTTAAGAAATTAAACTCACAGCATTCAAATAAGCGATCCCTCGTTATAATAAATTCAACGAGGTGAATGAGCTTCGGCCACTATTCACCAAATAGAAATGTGAAGTTTGATTTTATTTTATTTCTTTCTAAACTTGCGTGGAGGATCAATTGAGTTGAGTTTGTGATTTCGTTGATTATTTTTTCATTGATTTTAGACTTCATTTCAAATATTTGTAAAATTTGAGGAAATTACTGTAGGCATTTGCGTTAATCGATTTTTTCTTTTTTATTATTTTATTTTGTTTGTTGATATTCTTCAATTCAACTCCTTGATTTTTTAATTTTCCTCGATTCTCTAATCAACTCTGGATAATAATAATAGGTTCTTCTTAATAGAACGTTAAGTTATGACACCCATTAATCATCATTAGCATACTGCAGTAACACCGATACCCTTGGAGTATGAGAAAAATTTTCTTACATTTCTGAAGGAATTCAAAAATCATTGAATATAAGCATCCGTTTTAAGAGATTTCTCACTTTTACTTGCAATTTTATGATCTGAAAGGCGAGTTCCTTTCGATAAACTAGAGAAGAAAAAAGAACTTTTATGCTTTGCTGACCGTGTGAATAACCAGACAAAATAAATTTAATCAACGTTATGTTTTTGTCAGCAAGGCACTAATTAATGAGTTACGAACAATTCAGCCGTCAATATCCAAGACCCGTAAAGGGAGATCTATCCATCAAGAAAGATTTGAGCTATGATGCTATTTCGGAGATACCTGCCCGCTCGCTGTTCAATGAGAGTTTCAACTCATCATCAAACTTTGGAAATAGCTTTAAGTCTCCCGTAAGTAGACCAGAGCTCAAAAACCTGAGACAGGAGCGAATGATGGTTAGGATGTCTCGATCCGAGGCAAATAGCCCGAGACTAGAGGCTTCCCGCAATCATTTTGTCAACTTGCCACAGTTCAACAAGATTTTCGCGCATTTTGAGACTGAACGCATCAAGCCTGATGGTCCAGTCCTTAAGCATTCTAACTCATCAAAAAGCATCGAAGATCTTGAGACTCAATGGGATATAATAAAGAAACAGCATAACTTTGTAGCAAGAACAAGTCTAAGCCCAAATAGATGTCCTCCCTCGATTGTTCGTGCAGACTCAGGCAAAAGCACATCAAGTCAGAGCGACATTGATAAAAAAAGGTAGCTTCTTAGCCTTTCCATTCTTTTGATTAAGTACTAACCCAAAAACCAAAATAATAGTTTGTTTGACACTCGAAGAGGAACGAATGAGAAACCAGTAGTCTCGAATTTGCTCTCGAAAGTCGTTCCGCAAGCAAAGATAAATCTAATACAGCTAAATGATGGGAATGCGAGGCATACAAAGAAACTAAATACAAGTAAGCACATAATTATCGCCACACTCAAACAAAAACTAAATTTTCAAAGCTTCGCCGAGTAAACAGAAGACTAAGTCTCCATTACAAGGAATCTACGACAAATACAATAATATTCACAAAAGCAGGCAGTCTCATCAAGGTAAAGTGATTTAATAACGCTTCTCTTCAACTTCTTGAATTATAGATGAGAGCGAATCACTCTTATCAGCTGAATCTCGCAGCAGATCTCCATCGTCGAATGTATCCGTTGATATTGTTTCTGGGAGTTTCCGAAGCGCTGTAAACGAGCAAAAGCAGAACAAATCGCAAATCAGCCAAACTCATACACATAGCCGGAGTCCAATGCCTTTGGAACAGCGACGAGCAGTCTCTCCAACTCTAAACGAATACCGCACTCTCATGAAGAAAACTTTACATGATGACTTCGGAACCCAATTCACCACTTTTGATGTAATTTTTCCTAAATCCTAGAAATAATCTGAATCGTTTGCTAGGAGAGACCATCCAAACCAAAAATTTCACCAAAGGAATTGCTTAAGGTGACTGTGCATACGTTTTCTAAGCACAAAAACACCAGCAATGTGCTGGAAGAGCTTAATCTCCCTGAAAAAGAGGTTACGAGCAAAAATGAACCGAGGGAAACGACCCCAACGAAGAAATTTCACTCTCGTCTCAGCCAGAAGCTCAGCCCTGAATCGGGTAACGCAAGCCCTATCTCAATTCCTGAAGGAAACCGAAGCCATGAAAACATGAAGATCAGCTTCGGTATGCCGGTCAAAAGAGAGAACAACCACACTATCCCGAGCCTTAGCTCTATCCAAGACAATGAAGGAGGAAACTCAGCAACACATAGTGGAGTGAGAAAAAACTCTCCAGCGTAATCTCTGCTAAGATCCTCAAATAATTATGTCCACTAGTAGCTATTTCACAAATCCGATCTCTCCAAGCAGGGATATTTTCACGAAAGGTATTCAAACTTCGAATTTTGTGGCTTCTGAAGAAAAGGCTAACGTAACACACTCCTTATCAATTTGATAAATGATAGCTAATTTACGATTAGACTCCGATCTACTCGCTAAGTCCGATAAGAAATGTTACAAGTGCATCATCCTTTGAACAGGTAGCCTTTTTAATAGTGAAGCGTCTCTTTATCAGAAAATAGGCTTTAAGGAAGGCAAAACTCGCCCAAAAAATAAGTTCGCCTGTTCAAGATACAGATACCAAAGTCACTCAAAGCGAGTTGCTAACAACCTCAGATAAAGAACCGAAGGCTATTAGCAAAATAGTAGTTACTAAGCTGAATCAGCTGCCTAGTCCAATCAAAAAGGATGATAAATTGAAAAAACTGCAAAAACAAGTTGCAGATACCCTTGCTACTAATGAGCGTCGCAAGATGATTCAGTACTCTTTTATTTCCCTATTTAATGTTTGATTTTTCATTCGCTTCAGAGCCGAATACTATATTTCAGATAAGGATAGTCAAAGCAGCATGTCGAAAGAAGCAGTATCAAACCCTTCAAGAGCGTTCAAGCTTGCGCCAGGGCTCCGAAATAATCTGTCTCGCAGGGAGGAAAGAGAGCATTATCATTATATCCTCAACAATTTAAGCAATAACGAATCGAAAGGAGATTCGATTAATGTCTCCTTGGATAAAGGACAGCTATTAAATAATTCGCAAATTGCTCAAACATATAGCAACGTACCAGGAAGCAATAATACCATTACGCATGAGAATTATTATGTGTCGAACTCGTTGAAATCTTCTTTCAAGAGTAATGACCTTTTGCCGACTAAGCCAGAAGCAAATGCGAAAAATCAGGTTGAAGCTAAACTATTCTTTCTTCCCTGACACCTCTCTTTAGATTAAGAAGGAGGTTGCAAAACCAAGCAATCCAAAACCCCAGAAATTTTATTACTTGCCACGAAATGATGAAAATACAACAGCATCAACGTAAGACTATCTCTCCCTTGAACGTTCTTATCCCCATTTTTTATAATAGTAAACAGCCGCAGAGTTTTAATGCTAAAGGAACAATTGCAAAACTAATCAAATGTAAAAACTACCTCTTATCATTATTGATAAATTACCTTAGCTCATCAAAAAGTGAAACGATAAAAGACTACTAACCCGGAATTGACAGTCCGCACTAACAATGTTGATAGCTATGATTATTGGTTAATGGAGTTCAAATAAAACACTTGTCCTAAAATTTGCTTTCAAACTAATACTGACTAGTATAATAACTAGCAAAGATAATTCTATTTGCCAATTGAGTTTCACATTCATATCATTATTGAGGTGAGATAAGTGTTATATTTTTTTGTACAATGGCTATATATATTTTTTTTCTTAAACAAAGAGCATGTGAATAGAGCACAGCTAACCACGTTTTCAGGCATAGAAACCGTTAAAATCGTTCTGAGCAATAATTTGCCTTAAGCAGATGACCTTATCAGACATAATCTGATTAGACCTATCAAATATTTAATTTATACTTAGTATCCAAAGTATATCAGAAAAATGTTTAATTCTTCAAGACTTCCCTCAGGCGGCTCTAAGAAGCCTGAAAAGAAAGATGAGAAAACAGCCTTTTTGGCAGAAGTGAAGAAAAGGCGAGAAGCAAGCAGAACACAGAAAAATGAACAGAAAGGTGTGATTAAAATTCAAGCATTTTACCGCGGTGTCAAGGAAAGAGAGCGCTTCTTGCAAAAATTCGAAGTAGATGTCATTAAGAAGTTAAATGATATTGGTGCTCTCCAAAAAATGATGAACCCAGAGAAATTTGAACTGATCTTAATGAAGGTAGTCATCAGTATTAGACCATTTGTGTAATATTCTACTAGGCATTCAAGAGTTTCCCAGCTTTCTTAAATAGCTTTGTATTTTACTCGAAACAAACTGCGAAACCGCATTTGAGCGTCATCGAGCCTGTAGCGCGTTTTCTCCTTATGCTTTTGACGTCAACAGATCATGCATTGATGTTTCTATCAGGAGGCGACGAAACGAAAGAAAAAATCGCTCTCATGAAAGTATTATCGAGCTCTTGACATTGACTTGAATGGGAATTTTTAGCTCAAAAAGATTTTCAGTCTCGTGATGTATCTGAATTTTGTTGATGGCATGATAAAAAAGAAGGAGTTCGCTCACTTATGTTCGGAGTGGGTCCGGGTTTTACTGCCTCCCAAGCAAACCGAGAATGAAATGCTTTCAGAAGAGGAAGCTCGCCTTCGAAAGAAGAAAGTCCAAATTTTTGAGAGTGTATTGGACTCTTTATCGACAGATATTCTGGAGAAAATGGCCAATAATCCAATTACATTTGAAGATGAGAATTATCGAACTGTATTTCTCCAAACGATGACAAAGAACCCTAAAATATTCAGTACTTTCTGGTTGATTTTCCTGAAACTAACAGCTTGAATCAGACCGTTCTGTGTTTGATCAAATCACCGATCTGTATGCAGTACCGAAAGCTTTGGAGTTGCTGTCAGAGGATAGCCGCATTAGTTTCTTGATGACTTATCTCGAACTCGGCAAGCTCTCTCCACAGCGCTCGCCCGAGGTAAAACAGAATCATGATATATCATGTACTTACCTGTCTAGAAATATGGAATAGCACACGAACGCTTAATAAATTTTCTAAGAACCATGAGAGACTTGAAAAATATTTTTCGAAAGCTATCTGAGACGGCAACAAACAGTATCATAATTCTCACGTACTTTAAATCTCATCAATTGTTATTATTAGATGTTTTTGCGGTTCTTTCTCAGCTCATCCAAGAATATGAAAAATCTGTGGTTTATCATTTTGAAAATCCAGGAGAATTTGGGATGCTAGAAGAAGTGAAGGAGGATAATGCAGTTCCATCCCAATTCATTGAGAAACTTCCAGCAAGCCTTTCCACAGGTGACAGGAAGAAACTCCAAAAAAAATATCAACTGGAATTAGAGGCCAATGTCATGGAAAGTTTTTGCGAGTTCGTATCTAGCGGATTGAATTCACTAAAGAAAAGTAATCAAACACCTTTATATAACAGCTGATAACCCCAATCCTTCATCTGACAGACTCAGACTTCAACAATTCGGTATCATCAGCTTGCAATTGTATCCTATCAATCGGATTCTGGCTGACTAAAGCCAATCGAAAATTAATGTACAGTTCGCTCGCATTCAAATACAATTTTCACATGCTACTTTTCGGTTGCCTTGAAGAGACAGTACTGACATCTGTGCATTAATAATGTCATCTAAATTGCATTTAGGGATTTATCAAGGACTGTTTCATTATTGGCAGCGAGAAATGGCTCCCAATACTCGCAGCTTTCTGCAATGTGTACCGTAAAAAGCTTATGATAACAGACGACGAAGAATTTGTTGGAAACACGGAGATCGTTGATGAAAAGGTCCAAACTAGCAATATCGAACTGAAGAAAATGGTAGTTTTCTCAAAATTCTTAAACGATTTTGTTTTCACCATCGTTTGGGAGAGACTCACCAAGCTCTATCATTTAATGCACTCAATAGTGAAACTGCTTAAAGAGCTGTATAATAGAGATTGCCGCATTAAATTCACCAATGATCCCTCTTTTTGGCACGTTCAAACTTTAGATCAGCAATTCAACCCGCAGACCATCAAACCAATGAAAGACGATATCCTTGCAATGATCCTTAAGATGATTCCTCATATGATTTCTTTCCATAATCGTCTGCGATTGTTTCAGCTGAGTCTTCACCAAGATAAAGCGTCTCAGAATCGATCGCCTGGTCCTCAACAGTATATCGGTGAAGACAGTGAGCCAAGGACTGTGTGGATTAGAAGGAGTTATATCTTGGAAGATGGCTATGAATACCTGGCCAAGAGGAAGAATATGAAGGATCTCTTTAAGATTACGTTTATCAATGACCTTGGATTTGAAGAGGAAGGAATAGATGGAGGAGGTCTGTTGAAAGAATTTATGAGTGAATTAGCAAAGTAAGATATTTCCTTTTCGTTTGATAATTGATTTGATTAGAGTTGCTTTTGATATCAATTACGGGCTTTTCGAAGAAAAGGAAGATAAAACTCTCGCGCCAAATCCAAATTCGCATCTCGTTGTAGACCATCTCAAGTAATTAAATAACTAAGATCGAGATTTCTTTATTTAACTGTGCTTCTGGCTGACAGACTATTCAATTTTCTTGGAAGGATGGTGGGCAAGTCGATCTATGAAAACCATCTCATCGAATCGATGTTTTCGACGATCTTTTTAAATCGAGTGCTAGGGATCAAGAATACGATCAATGAATTGAAATTAGTTGATAGTCAACTGTACAAAGGGCTTTTGCAGCTGAAACACAAGGAAGGAATCGCTGAAAGCCTTGGTTTGACATTCTCCGTCAACGAGAATGTCTTAGGAATGCCGGTTACTCACGAATTGAAAGAGAATGGAGCAAATATCGAAGTGAATGAGTAAACATATCGATGATGAAAATATGTTCATTGAATGCTAAATTAATGCAAGATCCAATAAATTGGAGTATATAGACTTGCTCTGCTCTTTCAGATTAAATTCGCAAATTGCTGCTCAAGCTAAAGCCTTTGCAGAAGGACTCCAAGTTTGTATTAATCCGCAATGGCTTAAAATGTTCAATCATGAAGAGCTGCAACTGCTGATATGTGGAGCTATGAAAAAGGGGTTTAATGTCCAGGATCTTCAGAACAATACGAGATACATGAGTAATCTCGCTACTTCGATTTCTTTGTTGAATAATTGATGTTTAGATTACAATCCTTTTGATTTGACTATTACTCACTTTTGGCAAGTTCTTAACGAAATGTCAGATGAAGATAAAAGTCTCTTCCTCCTCTTTGTGACTGGATGTTCAAGACCTCCGACTCTAGTAAGTTATCTTACCTTACAGGGCTTTAGCCTCTTTAGGGCTTTCAATGCTTAGAACCAAAATTTTCTATCGCGAGATCAGCCTATGGAGGTGCTTACATCGAGCATTTGCCTACTAGCGCGACGTGTACTAATTTGCTAAAGCTTCCTGACTATCAAAATAAAGAAAAGCTAAAAACTAAGCTTCTGTATGCGATAAGATCCAAGTCAGGTTTCAACTTGAGTTAGTCGAAAAATGTACTTTAGTTCTCTGAAAAATAATTGATATTGAATTCACATTGAGCTCGCTTGAATGCAAATTGATTTATTTAACTTTCATGTTTATTAATGTCCCAAGTAAGTCATAGTTAAACTAAGAACTCATGAGTCGGAAAAATTTTGCATTGCTACTAAGTTTCACCGCATTATCTTTTTTATTTCGAAATTAACTCCAACATGATGGTTATGAATAAGCAGAGAGAACGTCGCGTTATAATCGCTGGGTGTGGAGATCACTTCGAAATATTCCTTGTGTTATATTCACACTTGTGGAAAATCATAAATTGAATATTCGATTCATATCACTCAATCGAAACGTGAAAAAAGCAAGTGCCTTCGCTCATATCTGATAATAAACTTTGTTATTTCCGCATATCACACTCTAGAATATTACTTTCTTAGCATTGTTAAGAGAACAATTAATCAGGCAATGATACATCCATTTAGAATTGATATAGGAGTCATTGGTCTTTATTAGAGGACGAATTCATCGAATTATTTGTTATATCCTATATATATCTTCAGATATCCCTCTGCGTTTCCTATCTCTAGATCGGTTTCGAGAGTTATATTGCAATTAGGTGCGTTACAACGAATAATAATTATCGCCTTCAAATGCGCAATTTAATCTCAAGAAGATAAATTAAACTACTTAAAAAAGCAATTGATTTCCTGGAATGTCCGGTCCATCGATCTCTGCTGACTCTCCCTACCTAAAACTTTTCATCGCTGTTGCTGGTGTCTACGGCTCATTCATTTACTACGGTATCCTCCAAGAAAAATTGTATACTCCCTTTCTTTCTAACCAACTAATCGAACTTTTTGTCCAGATTCAAAACTGACTATTCAGGTGAAGGCGAAAAATTCAAGTTCGCATGGGCGACTTTGTTTTTACAAGGACTTTTATCATATCTGCTCGCCGGAGCAATCAATCGCTTCTACTATGGACTTAAAGCAAGCGTGCTCCCTCTTAAGCTTCAGTTCCAAGTGGCATTCTTCTATTCCTTATCGATGTTCGGTTCAAACGCTGCCTTGAAATACGTTTCGTATCCTATCCAAGCTCTGATGAAATCCTCAAAGATTATTTCCGTGATGCTCATTTCTGCTTTCGCTGGGACCGAGAAATTCTCGAAAATCCAATACATCAGCGCTACTATCATTACTCTTGGAATCATTATCTTCAACGTTACCGGCTCCAGCGTAAGTTTCAATTTCAAACTCTCATAATTAATAAAAACTTCCAATAGAAAAAAGGAAAGGAAACACAGACGACTATCATCGGATTGGCTCTTATTCTGATATCACTATTCAGTGATGGTATGACCGGATCAAAACAAAATGAAGCGAGAAAGAAACACAATCCATCATCATTCGACATGATGGAGGCTTGCAATAAAATCGCTTGGATGCTTGCCTTAGTCTATGCGCTACTCAGTGCTGAGCTCTTCCCTGCACTCGCTTATTTGGGAAAACACCCTGCCTGCATAGCGGATTTGCTGGTTTTGGGATTCATGGGTACAATCGGACAATGCTTTGTTTACTTTACGGTTACGAACTTCGGTCCATTCTATCTCAGTGTCATCACGACGACAAGAAAATTCTTTACTGTGATTTTCTCAATCTTTATTTACGCTCATCCAATCTCAACCTGGCAATGGTTGTCAATTGGATTCGTTTTCTTTGGAGTTGGAATGGAAATGTATGAAGGAAAACAAAAGCATAGTAGTCATGCCAGCGGAAAGAAGAAGAAAGCTGACGACGGTGATATTGAAAATCCTAGCATGAATAAAGCACCTCATGCTCTAACGTCTATGTTAGAGAGAGAACAAAAAAGACTGATTGCGGTTTAGCAAATATTTACGTAGTTTCTATTATCGTTGAAATTAGAAATGGATTTTTCGTATGAGTATTATTGATCTTAGTTTATTGAATTCTCAATTGAAAATCCATTATTCAACAAAAAAGGGGCTCGATTACAGTTATAGACATGTAGGAGAGGCAATGTGTATATAAATTGTTTGATGCTTTATCATATATAGATATAGAAATGGAATTATTCAGTCATAACCTAAGGGATATGCATAGGTTTAGGAACAGCTGCTGATGCCCGATTCACTTTGATTCTGCTCTTTGTTACTCATTTTCGGACTGTATTTTGGTTTGAGAAGTCAGAAATACTCAATAATAGTTGAGAGTTGGACTAATATGATCTACTGAAAGACTTTTGAACCACAATATCACATGCAGAGCTCCAAATAATTATTTCTCAGAGCGAAACAGCAAAAATTCCTCATATTTTCTACCTTCATAACAAATATGTATTATCTAGCTTAGAAAAGTTATTTGACCTGGAAAAAGAACTCATATATTCTGTGTGCTACTTACTATGTTAAGATTCCGTTGACAAAAGCTTATCACTGATAAATGCAAAGGTTACAACCAATCACTAATGAACGAACCAATATGCATTTGTTCACTTATCTTTTATTTCACTTTGCTCTTATAGTTATGAAAAGTGCTAACGAATTCGTTGTTTCTATTGAAAGCATTCTGAGGATTGTTCGCCTTACTAGTGTAGTAGGCGCCGTCAGCCAGCTTTTCGGTGTAGAAGGTAATCGGCTGTGAAGTTACGTAATTTTCTTGTTTCACGAGTTTCTTAAGCTCGCTGTCTGGAAGCACAGGCACACTAAATTCAAAGAAATCAGTTTATCACCTTAACACAGCGAAATAAATCTTACGGCTTCATAAATCCATTCTCAGCAAGGAGATCCAAGTCACGACTTTCAGGGAGGACTGCCTTTCCGTTCTGGTCTCTCATCACGCGTCTACCAATAGCATTCTGATAGACAGGCTGAACAAATCGGCTTATTAGCAACAGGCAAGGAAATTCCAGTTACTTTATTCAAAAATTCGCTCGTGTAAGTAGATGTAAAATTTCTTTCGTTGACGAGTCTGTTATCCTCTTGGCTTTTCTTCTCAAGCTCCTCGCTAATCTGCTTCAAATACTTTCAAATTGGTAGAAAAAGTAAGCTTTAGTGCATATTTTCTTATTGTAGTACTTGTTGCTCTATCAATTGGTATTTCTTGCCTGGCACCGATTTCAATGGAGCAGCTCCTGTATACCTAAAGACATAAAGTCAAATTGGTTGCGGCGTCTGAGCTACTTTTGAGTGTTTTCAGTCTCGAATGCAGGCTGTCTTCTTCTACCAAAGACTCTGTCGAAAGTTTGGTCACCAGCATTGCTTTTCTCATATAGAGGTTGGAGCTCATTTGTTGGTCTGAGATAGAGGTCATCATGCTTCTTTGGCAAGTGGGCTCTGGATTCAGTACGGCCTTCGCCTGTAATTTGTCTCATTATGCTTTCTTCATACCAGTTGAGAATGAGAGTTCCTGCAATTCGGAAGAAATATCGAGAAGTGTTAGGAAAAAACGGTTCTGAATGAGTAATGGTAACCTTTTCCGCTTTTTGTTTGCTTGTTATAAGCATCAGAGTTGGCTCCTCCACCGACAAACATTGCTCTTGGGGTTTTTTATGTGTATAGAAGGGATAAAAGTTTTATATAAATTTTTCTCTCAAACGTTTTACTTCCACTCTGATAACAATAAAGTCTGGAAAAAAGGGAATTGCAAAACGAAAAAAATTAATATGACTTTGTAACAGCTTGATCTCATTAATTATTGGATCTGAGAGTTTTAGAGGTATTTTTGACAGTGAAATTGGAAGCGTTAACGAGAGACTTCTAAAGTAGGCTTCGGTAACGTATGGATTTAGTTGCAATTTGTATAAAAATAAACAAACGTTGAGTAGAAAAAATTATTTTGAACAACTAGCTGTATGCTTGAAACTGATTTATATGGTATGCCATTAAAGCCATTGTAGTTACATCTTTTCCTTTCTTTCTCTTGATTCTAGACAAACATAAAAGCTTTCCTCGGTGTGTTGGCTCTCAATTGTATGTGTGCTTATGGGAGTTGAATATAAAAGTTCAAGATGAATTCTCGAAATAACAGCTGGTTAAGTGTTGAATGACAACTCAGGGTTGCTTCATAATTGAGTGAAAGGTGTCAGAAGAAAAAAAAGAAAATATCAAAGTTTGAGGTCATTTCTCATTTACTTTTAGAGTAAGGTGCATTGGGATTGGAATTTTGGCATTTCGTTATAGAATAGTATTATGTAGATATCGTTTTATCGTACATTATTCAGTTCATTTGAACTGCAAATGGTAGTTTAATATATAAGATTTTTGGAGCGAAATTTAAATATTTTGGAATGTCAACTAAGAGGGAGAACCCTTCAAAAATAATTAAATTACCATCAAAAGAGAGAAATTTAGTCATCGAGAATACATATCTGAGTAAAATGCAGAAGAAAGCTGATTTTGGATTACACAGTGACGAAGAGAACGATCACAAGGCCGAAGAAGTCGGTTCTTTTGAGGACCTAGACAATGATGTCTTTATCCAAGCTCAGAAAGGCATCAAACGAGTGTTTCAAGAGAACGACGACGATGAAGACCAACCGTCGTCACCCATTAACAAAAAAGAGCCTTTAACAGCAGTCGATTCCAACAAAAAAGCCAACACAAACAAGAACGAAGCAAATGAAAAACTGAAAGTGAACAAATTCAAACCTCCATCAGCCACGAAGGATGCTGACTCAAAGGCCGACGCTAAAGCTCAGAAAAAGAATACAAAACCAGCGGCAAGCAAATCAACGGGAAAGAAAGAGGAAAATAAAGAAGAAGGAAAGAAAAAAGTCAATACCGCAAAAGATAAGAAGAAACAAGCTAAAAGTGACAATGAAGACGAAGAAAACAAACCAGATGAGACCAAAAAGGATGAAGAAGCAGAAGATAACAAACAAAGTACGAACAAAAGCAAGGCAGGAGCATTGAAGCCTAAAGAGACGGGCAGCACATTGAAACTTAAAATAAAGAATGAAGGAAAGACATTTTCGACCAATAAAGACGAGCAACCATCTAAAAAGTCTCTAGCTAAAGACCAGAGTAAATCTGTTGGGAAAAGCAGCGAAGCGAAAAGCAGTGTGCTTTCTAAAGATGTTGTCGGAGATCAGAAGAAGAAGGTTAGTACCAAATCCAAGGATAAAACGAGTACTACTTCAAAGGGAACCGCTGATAAGGATAAGACGAAGAAGAAAGCCAAAGGCGAAGAGAAGTCAAAAGAAAAGAAAAAATCAAAAACGAAGAGTCCTAAGAAGAAGAGAAGTAGCAGAGGAAAGAAAGGAGATGATTTCTCCGAGGAGTCAGAGATAGATGAAGATATTATAGATGAGTTATGTGAGGATGATGAGGAAGATGAAGAGGAAGAGGATTCAGATGATATGAGTAATTTCTAACCGTCCCTGAGCTTTGGAATTAACTGTGTTTTCAAAATCGCTAGAAGACATCTTTGAGGAGGAGGATGAAGTCAAAAAGAAAGATTTCATGGAGTTGGATGACACTGGGAACAAAGGTAATCGCAGAGAATTGAGAAAATTGTATTGACTAAATGCGGGATTAGCTAGTAGTGAGAAAAAAAGAAAACATAGCACGATGGCTCATTATTATAAGTTTGAATACGAACGTCAGTTGAAGAAGGTACAAAAATCGTGATAACAGCAAATAACATTTGATTTTCCCCTTTGTGAATGCACAGTTCAAGGCAACGAAGACTTTGATTTTTTCTGGTGTTGGAAACGACGACAAAGATTTCATTTATCAGGTTGTGGACAAACTTGGAAGTAACAACACCTGAGGTCGCTCTGTGTAAATTTTTGAAAGGGTTTGCTGTCGAAAACGACAAAGAAGTGAACTTTACTCATCTTATTTACGACGGAAACCAACGCACATTAAAGCTTCTTTATGCTCTTGCAAAAAGTATTTACACTCCCTAATTTCAACCTTTGGAACTCAATCATTTTTATAGGAGCTTGGGTTCTCAAGCCTTCATTTTTTTATGACTCTTTTGAATTCGGTGACTGGGTTGCTGAGAGAGATTTCGAAGTTGAAGATTTTCCAAGCAAACAGCAAAGAGAAGCTGAGTATGTCTCCTAATTTGATCGAAATAAACCAACTATTTTGATTTTTCATTAGAGGTCCGCTTTTTAAAGACAAAATGATATATGTACTCGAGAGCAATTATGAAAATCTCGCCGTCACAGAACTGAAAAAAATTATCACACTTGCAGGTGGTAGAATAACATTAAGCCCGAAAGAGGCGAACTTGATCGTGGACAACCAGGCTGAGCCTATGATGAAAAAAGACGAAAAACCATCGAATGTTCATGTTGTTTCTCATAAATGGGTAATAAATTAATCAATTGACTCATCTTAGCGATGATGGATATAGGTCTTGGACTGCGTTACGAAGTATGAATCACTCCCTTACACTGAATATGACATGAAACTGTAAAGATGCTATGAAAAATGTACCGTTAATTATAGAGTTGAGTGAAAAAGATCTTTATAGTAGATAAGAGCTGAAAGATTCGAGTCTTTTAATGACTAAATTGAACGCTGTTCGTTTTCTAAGAATAGAACATGGATATGATAACTTTTAAATTGCGAGCTGCTCATAAGTACTTGAACCAGTTGTATTCATGATTTGTTTACAAAAGCAATCAATAGATAGTCTAATTAAGAGAAAAAACACTTTCCACCTCTGTAACCTAGACTGCCATCAGCATCTTTTTCATATGATATGAATGGATGGCAAGAATTCACAATTTTTTTTCAGGATTATACATCAGTACAAGTCTCATTTTGTAAGTGATTGAAGGTCGCTGCTTTTCGATTTTGAGAAACTACTTACATGACCTCCTCTCTTTTCAGAGAAACTCCAGACTCATTAGATTCGAAAGCTTCTTTTCCTGGCCTCAGTCACAGTATAGGAGATAAATGCGCTAAATTTTAAATGCCGGTTATTCTGTAACGATTTTTTGAGTGGTAATAAAGGATTCAGTGATAAGTCCTTAAAATCATTCGTTCTTAATTCTTGAGTCATCAAACTAAAATAGCTTCCGTTTAAGTTAATTTCTCACTTTTCTTAAACGACTAAAGATTTTCGAAGATGGGAATTATTTTTATGATAGTATCTGAGAGTACCTAGGAGTATCCAAAGAAAAACAGCAGAAGGATAAGGGTTTCCAAAGTGATGCGAACAGCCAGGCCATTTCCAAGGATCATTTGTAAAGCACCTACTTCATATCATAAATGAATCGAACAACCTCTCTCCTTCTTGAGGAGAAATTAACTTACAAGCAGTTTGAGCCTCAAATACTTATGTATTGTCGAATATCCATCAAAATAGAAGAAATTTCCAATTATTAATTAGATACTATGAAGTCTCAATTAGCCAAGAACCAAGGCTTCTCAAACTAATCACCAAAGAGCGAAGTAGGCCTGGGAGGTTGATTAATTTTTAAAGTTTTCTTATTCTTTGCGTCCGTTTCTTTAATTTCTTTTGAATTCCTACACTCTAATTTCGGAAAAATTCGAGTGTCTTTCCTGAGTCCTTCAAGAGTAATTAAATAAAAGCCGATTTTAGGAATATCGAAATTAGATACTTATCACTCTCGGACTTGAGCCAAGATTTTTTCTAAACACTCAAATATCACCTATTAATTCAAATCCTCCAGATTTAAAACCTTTGAAACATGAGAAAAAGACGTTGTGCATTCCATGCTGACAGTCAAGAAGACTATTTCAAGGTAACACCCTGCGCGGAACGACACGTGCTTATCCTCTTAATTAGATCGCGCATGAGAACCAAGACAAGCTCAATATTTTCTACGGAAACTATAAAACGGACGGACTCACAGATGAAATGAACAAAAGCCCAAGTCCCAAATCAAACAAAATGGGAACAGACTGGGGTACGCGTCCAAGAGCAAAGTCTCAGCCAATGCCAGACTTCAATTTTGTAAACCCAGAGGAAAAAAAAGATAATTTATCGAATTTATTAGAGTTGTAATGAAGAGAGGGTAGCTACACCAAAGGAAGAAATTATCATTGAGGGAGATGAAGAGCAGTATCGAAAGAACAGTCCTGCGACGCTTTCATTCAACGCTCCGAGCGACTCAGCTGTCGAGTGGGAGATAGCTGCCCAGAAAAGCACTCCTCAAAAGCGGATAAATTGCATGCTTATTGGGGCTCCTAACGTCGGAAAGCATGACTTAATTAACAGCTTCTTTCCTGCAGATAAAGGGTCTGACTCCGATGTCCTTATGTATATATCTCCTCTATATTCGGAATTCTGACTGCGAATGGTAGATCGAAGAGGCGTTTGGATTTGGTGCTACGTCAAAGAGAGTTACCAGAATTCACATTATCGTACAAATTTTGGTTCAAAGAGCTCATAAACGATGATTCCTATGAATCATTAATAAAGCGTACTCGCAATAAATCGTTTTAAGAAATTGATCAATTCCTGCTATAGTCTACTACAAGCAATGTGCGATTTTTATTTTTACCTACGATCTGACCAGCATGAAATCTTTCGAGATTCTCTGCGCTGAAATTGATAAGATCCAAGAAGATTTACAAAAACAAACGTTCCAAGCATTTTTGGTTGCAATTAATTCAGATAAAGAAGCTCAAAGGGTAACACAGGCTTGTTGAAAGTATTGAAGTTTAATTACTTTAATTGTGTATTCAGGAAGTACACTATGAAGAAGGAGTGGCTCTTAAATTAAAGTATAATATGCAGCATTTTACAGAAACAAATGTATTGATTGAGAAAGAGACCCAACAGGTAAGCACAACTTTGATTGAGCTCAAAATAATAATTATGGCATTAGCTACTTAATCGAATCGAATCGGTGTAAAATGAGACCCACAATATGGAAGCGATGTAGCAACATTAACAAAGCACGCTTCTTTCAAGAAACAACTTCAATTCAGCATTGGCTATTAAATCATTGTATAATTGAAACAGCCAGAGTTTATTTAATCGTTTTTTTTTTTTGGTTGGAGGATTTTTATGTCTATCTCGTTTCTATCTAATTGAAACTTCAATTGAGGCTCCCAGCTTAATGCTGTCAAACAGCCTAATTAAGTTTCTAAGGTCACATTTAATGCATTATTTTCCCATTTTTGAGATTTTATAATTCAGAGCTCTGCATCCCTCTAAAAAAAGAAAATCTTGTCTTTTACGATCTAAGTGACATGTGTTGGTTTTGAGTATAATTTTCTTAATAGGCAGCAATCATAGCAGCTTAATTTAATCGAGTTCCACGGTGAAAGACAATTGCTATTCCAGTCCTATTAAGTAGTCATTTGATGACAATGATAAGACGGAGATTGGTACAAATGAATGGATAGGTACAGAGATAAAAGATATTTATTATAATAAATCTAATGAATGTATGATAATTTCCTCTACATACGTCGCTTCTTCAAGGTTCAATGTACAAAAAAATTTCCTAGCTAATAAATAGGAGAGGAAGTCACTGCTCGCTCTGGTTTGACCAACGTGTAGAGTTTGTAGTAGAGATAGCCCAGTCCAATCTTTTAAAAATTTAGTTAAATTGATTCAAACCAAACACCCTTACCTTAGCAAAGAAGAGGAAATAGCTCATGACTACGCTGAAAATGAGTGTATGTTTATCACCTTCTCGTCCTTCAATATGGTTGCCGGTCCACCCCTAAAAAATTAGAAATGGTTAGGATGAAGCCAGACGAATAGTTCTTACCGAAGTATAGATGCTAAGCCAGAAAATATCGAGAACCACAGAGGCTCCGATTCCTCCCAAGGCTACAATAAGACCTCCAAATTCTTTTAAGAGAGTGTCTGAGCTTAAGATAAAAAGCAAGCCGATACAGATCTATCAGTATAATTGCTGTTATGTTATTTAGTACTAAGATTCTTACATCGAGGAAAGTGTTTCTTCCGAAGCAAGCCAAAAACGCCAAAGTGAGGTAAATGAGAGTTCCATAGTAGCAGTAATCGAACCAGGTTTTGTCGCTGATGTTGCTGAATGAAATCGCTGCGACTCTCTTCACAGGTTGAGGTTCAACACCACCTCCACCTCTTTCCAGAGCCGAAAAGTCGTTTCTTAGAGGTTGTTGTGGCTGTCGGACTTGAGAGGTCTTATTTCTGAGATTCACAAGACCTTTGAATGGCTCGTATAAAGTCGCAAGGTCTCTCTCGAAATCAGCCTTGTCTTCGATTTGTGAGCGGATGTGATCATCCCATTTCCTCACGACATCATTGAGGTATTTCACCCTCGAATGAATCCATTGGAGACTCAAATGGATCTTGCCGCTGACAGGATGTCCGCTGATATCATGCAGATCGAAGAGCTCGTCATGACGGTATTGGTCTTTCAATCGACTCACTGGAATGATAATCTCTCCCAAAACGTCATCGCGACTTCTTGGCTCGTAAGCGAGCACGACAACGTGAATCTCTTCCATACCTGTTCTCACCTCACTATTAAAGTATTTGGTTATTAAGCAAAGTGTCTCCCATGTCGTTTGCTTTACGCTGTAAATGATTCGTTGAAGCTGGCCTTGCCAGTATATCTCATGACCTCGGTCTGGAATGTGCTGTCGTCAACAGATACCTTTACATAGACTTCCTGAATGGCAGTCAGAGGCAAGTCTTGGATCTCCATAACAGTGACAGTAAGGATACTGCCGACCATAACTCCATATTGGTTGAGTTGCTCCACTCTCTTCAATTCTTCGAGCTTTTGGATTGCTTCTTGCTTTTGCTTCTGGAAATCTTGAAGGTAGATCTCAGCTTTTTCGATCTTTTGCTTCAAAATATCTTCGGCTTCCATGAAGACCTTCACGAACTCATCTATCGTGACGGTTCCGTCGTGGTTCTGGTCCATTCGATCATAAAGCTGGATTGCAACGCCTCGATCGAATTGCTTTCCATCATTCTAACAGCAGAGGAGGAACAACGTTAGAGTGAGAAATAGAAAATGGAGAAAGAGAAGATTTGAAATTGAAAAAGTGAATTCTTACCATGGCATCCAAAGCTTGGAATAATTCTTCTCTTGAGAGTTGCATATCATGATTGAGATCTAAATGAGCGAATTCTTGTCTGAGTAGCCTGACTCTTTCAGAAGGAGGAAGTCCAGCTGTCATGGTGGTAAATGTATCGGATAAATTAAAACTTTTTTAACTTCTTTTTTTTCAAATTAATAACAGGTATGAGATTTAAATATCATAAAATTCAATTTTGATTTGATTTTATCTGTTTTATCGGAATATCCATAATAGAATTGATGTTGCAGAAGACGAAGAACTAATGCGTTCTAATGAAAATGAATGGATTAAAGGAAGGTATAATAGCGCTTTTACATCTGAATTGCTGATGACTAAAACGGAGAATAATATTTAAAAATATGGTTCCTATGGACGTCAAACATTAGCAACCTATCTCATTTCCAACTATTTCAAGGTTTCATAAAATTAGTTTCATTTGTTTGTGCGAATTCAACGTAGAACATTTCGTAATGCCAATTTGTTGTGTTTCGAAATGGGCTTTCGAACTAAAAAAATGAAGAATTTAATTGTCAGTTAGCTTCTGAGAGTTTAATTCTCTTGAACACTCACGCTCAATATATAACACAGACGAGTATTAAAAAAATACCATTGAATTGCTTTGGCTGTATAACTCTTATTGCATATTTAAATACTGGTATATCAAAATTCACAATATATGAATCAAGAAATTGAAATTATACTGTGTAGAAATGAGAGACCCTTTGTTCATTGGTTTTGCGTTTTAGAAGCATTCAGCGCAAATGTTTTAACATTTGCGTTGGGTGAAAGGAAGTTTCCTTCCAAGAATTTCCGATTGAGTGAAGTAGATGTGGGTCGCTTTTTTGACTTTTTTGAGTCGGTGGATAGCCGTGCACTCAAGCGCATACCACTGCCAACTACACCTCCATTCGATCCATCCTAATAGCAATAAATTAGCGCTTCTGAAGAGAGAGAGAATAAAATATACAAGAGCCTCCCTTTTCCTCGAAGACCGGTCTCGTTTTTGTGTGACCTGGAAAAATTAAAATATTCAAAAAGCATGAGAGGTATTTATTTACTTCACTACTAAAGCGTCCCACTAGTTGGATACAACTAGCTTGATGAGTCAACTGGGAGCTCTGATCTACAGGAGTGTTATTATTTTGTCTCTTCAACTTGAATATTTTTTCGTAGTCTTCTAAAAAATTTCTTTTGTGATCCTTGTCGTCTGGTTTTTCATGTCTAGCTGACAGATCTTTGGCTCGAGAAAGCATCATCGATTTTTGCTGTTGATGAGACCGACTTAAGTTGGTCGAGAGTCGTTCCATCTGTAGAAACCGCTCTTTTATTGGGGGCTTATTGGATGATCCTCTTTGGCTCACTTTGGGCTCTGGAGACCTATATAGATAATAATATGGATTAAATCGGCAACTTCAACACAGTACTGCAATGTCAGTTTGCTGCATGTTTCTTTGAAATTGGAGCTATTGATAGTCTCTGACGTATCTTGAGTCGTTGGATAGTCAAATCCACTCCCAAAATCTGTGCCTTTCTTAGTCGGTGACAAGTCCCTTTTTCATTTTGGATGAAATAACTGTGATATGTTTTCATAGCAAAATCTTTTACCTCGAATCAAATGTGTCCTGAATACCTTTAAAGTGAGGAAGAAGATGTACATCGCCTGGAGTTACAAATTTTTGTGTCTTTCTAGGCGAAGGAGTCTTTCTAGGTGAGGTATGATGCACTGTAGTAGTCGGAAGTTTCATGCGTGGTCGACGTTCGGTACTTCGTGGGTTAGATAAAGCCAGAGTAAAGTTCTCGTTTCCAATATGATGAGGAGAGCGCGAATTAACATCTGCGAGCATCTTATTAATTCTTTGCTCTTGCAGTTCAATCGTCTGGCTTTTTTGTGCTATTTCATCACGTAACTGACTTATCTCAGCATCTTTTCGCTCTGCTACGGCAACTAGTATCACATTATCACTAATAAGCTCCTATGATTATCTCATTAATCCTCTCGGGCGGGTCCAATATTACTTGTATTTTCTTTGTTAATTCAGCTTCTGTTATCTGGAAATTCCTTTCATTTTCAGCAATTTTGAATTGTAGCGACTCGAGTGTCACATTAAGCTGTTGCCCATTCTTTTTGTTTGATCATTGAGGAAAAGATTAATAAATTCTTAGTAGTTACTCTGATATGCTCGCGAACTTTAGCTTCAGCTTCCTGAAGCAAGGTCTCGTAGTTAAACAGTGTAGTTTCTTTAATTGCTTCTATTATGCCCAATACTTCTCTTCTCAAAATCTTGACACACTCATCAGCATTCTCAATGCACTTAATCTGTTCGAATTCTTCCAAGACTTGCTTGAATATCTAAATGGAAATAGAATCATCAATTGTTAATCAGGTTGCTTTTTATTGTCGAACATACTTGATTATTTGATGGAATTTCATAGAGAGCCTCTTTCAACTCTGTCAAGAGAGTAGCAACCTGCTCAGCAATATTGATAAATGCTTCTTTGAAGTCCGAAGGTGTTTCTAGGGAAAACTGCAGGCTCTTTTCGGCTCTGGTGTCGTTTAATTGTTGGTTTCTTTGATAGTTGATTTGGTCCATGCCCTCGAACAAGAACCTCTGTCTCCTAGGTTGATTTTGTAGGCCGCCGGTGCTATTCCGATTCGGTGCTTCGTTCTCGTTCATGCTTTCGATACGTATTAGGTCGAAGTATTGAATTTCCCCGTCCTAATTAAAGGATAAAAATTTTCGTTTGATTCAGGATAAAATATTCTTTGTTTACAAATACAATGGTTAGCTGAGTAAAATCTATTCGCGAATTTTATTTTCAAAGCTTAAGGCTCTTTTGTTAATTAAATTGCTAATCGTTCATTCCATTCTCTTTTTTTCAAGGCTTTTATGATAAAGAGAGACAAATCTCATCCAGTTTAACTCTCCACCAGGTTGCTGGATTCTAGGAATGCATATTTTGAATTGTAGTATCAACTGAAACCGAATACTAAGGAAAAGCATAGCTAAACATACACCATTAAATTTCATTCGGGCAAAATTTTTGGGAATAAACCTCTCTGAGAAATAGATTAACCGTTCACTGTCTACCTATCTATCATTAGAGACCTAATACTTAGTGAATATTATTTCCAAAATTTTTTAGTTAGACTTTCTATTATTTTCTTACTATCTCTTTAAATTGAACTACTCAATTCTCATAGCTACATATGAATAGTGAAAGAAAATATAGTTATTAGATAAGTGAGGAAAATTAACCATCCTAACAAAATACTCTCTCAATTACAGCACACTTGTATTCAGTTTCTGGGCTCTACTTTGTTTTTCTGGATCTCCTTGCATCGATGTATTTAGAATTCTTGAAACACTAACACGTGATTTGGTTCGAGAAGGCTGCCTTGACCTCCACAAGGATGCAGTGGAGCCTGTATGCATTATTGTAAACGAAATTTGCAAAGAAGTAGGTTTACCTTTAATTGGCTTTGCAAAATTCTTTTTAATAAACTCTTGTCGAAGAATATTGGCTTCGGTTTCATGCCGATTGTCTCTGTTCTAATAAAAGATAAACTATAGCTAAAAAATGTGGGACTCACTGCTTTTAAAAATTCTTCCCGCTCACGCTTTTGTTCTCGTGTTTGTGCTTTCTCAAGCCATTCTCTCAAGAAATTATTTTCTACAATATCCACGATGTGTTCGGATGGCTTGCTCTTAATGCCATAAGCGAATTTTGGATTCCAATCGCTTTCGATTAGAAAAAAATTAAGAGCCTTAAAGGTAGAAAAACTAATGGCTTACCTGGGAAGATTGTATCCAGATTTTCTGCATTCTCCTACCGGTGTTTTCCGAATAATCGCGTTTCTATTTTTGATTCGAGTCAGATTAAATGAGACCATTTCGTTTTCTTCGGGTTTATCTCCAAGATAATCCCCAAACTATTAATAATTTCATTCGAATTGAAGGAAAGTCTTTCTTTACCTGTGGACGACTGTGTATATTAGAAGAAATTAGTCCTACATGCGGACTTCTGTCTTTTACTGGTTTGGTCTGCATCAATGAAGTTATGCATATTTCTCATAAGAAATTGCTGTTGTATTACCACTCGGTTCCCATATTCTTCATTCAGCCTCTTCTTGAACGACCTTCTTTCTTCTAGCAGGTCACAGAACTCATCATGATCGATTTTCCCATCTTTTTTCTACGACATCCAAGCTCAGCAGAGAAAGACAGAGAGAATCAAATACTCTATCGATGAAATTGAACAATTCTCGGATTTCGTGGTCTGGCAATCTCATACAGAGAAAATCCAACCCTTCTTTAAATTCTGCATAGTATATGGTTCCATCCTTAATTTATAATTGATTAATGTTGCTCATAATGACTGGGAAACAAATTTACTTTGTTTGTATCGAAAAATCTGTAAGCTTTTGTCATTTGTTTGAATTTATCTTCGACGCGGTCTCCTAACAATAAAAAGTTTCGCTGAAGTGGTGTTTCTTTTATCGGAACGTCTCGTATCATGACTTGCTTCCTAAATTGCTCTGAGTCATTCTTGTTTTTATGAATGATGATTGGCATGTATTTATATGCATCCAGTATCAACGGCAAGGTTTTCAGTTTTATAATGCCATCGCGAGCCATTACATCCATAATCCGTTTATAAATTTTTGGACTGACTGTCTTCAGCCAATAAGTCGTTTCAGCCTCAAATTGCTCACGAGGAATCGGCGCCTCCGGATCGTTTTCATGTTTCATAAAATCCTTGAACATGTAGAGTAAATACCGATAATCCACACCATTGTACTGAAGATCGAAGATTCTAATTAGTATCACAAAAAATATCACAAAGAGAATTTTCGAAGTATTACAAATCATATAGCTCCTGTTTGCTGGGCTCATCTGATGGTTCCTCTTCGCCGTCGCCGACTCCTATCACAGATCTTGCGGGCTCTTTCATCGCGCTCATAGGACGATGAATAATTGAATGCTCTGCTTGTGGTGGCGTTTTCAATGCGTCTTTAGTTGCACTCTGCTGTCTCAATAGAAGGCTTGGTTCTAACCCTGACCTTACCCTTTCTCTTGCCGCGCTTTGTGGCCGACCGTGATTATCACGTTCTTTATTAGGAGTCGAGAGGATTCGCTCTTTCATGGCGCTTTGCGGGCGAGAACGAGTCCGTCCGTCCTCCCTTGGCTTTTCGGGCTGATAGTGATTCAATGACTGTCTGTCAGATCCAACTCTTGATAGCTTATCAGCATCGCCTTTACGTTTGTCAGGGGTAAACATCGTCACAGTTTTGTGTTTCGGTGTCTGTATATCAGCATCAGGCGATGATTGGGTCCGAGGATATTTTGGCTTGTAGTGTGAATCGAAATTTTTTTCTTTTGGATCAAATGAATACAGATCAGCGGTTGTTCTGTTCATGTCTCTTTCCCTTGGCTTTCTACTAAAATATACTCTCCTATCATACAGTATGTGAGCTGAGGATGAGAAATTCAGATTACTGCATTGCAGTCGAACGATCAATATCTCCTATCATCAGTCGTTCCATTATCCAGTCTATTCCCAGGCAGCCTTGGTTCTCCTTAAAAGCTTCCTTGAGATCTTGGTCATTCATAATCTCGCAGCGGCAGAACTTGAGAGCTTGCTGCAAGGTGCTGTACTTGCAGTTTGTGTATGAATTGGTGCATTCAATCAGAGCTTTTTTGATTCTGGCCCGGATTTCCTTGATCTTTTTGGATTTCATTACGTGTTGAGTGGAACTCAAGGTCTGGGCAAATAGTAGTTAATATTACAGTCGAGCTTTCAACAAATGATTACTCTTTCAGAATTTTCATCAAACGATCTTTCACCTCCTCCCTGCATCTTGTTTATCACAGCTGGATTCAAACTAATTTTATGTAATAAATAAAATTTAGTAGAGAAATATCATAAATTTTTAATTCAACAGAATCACTTTTGCTGTTAGTTACATTTCCTTTTTAGGGTCCTTTTTGTTTTCAAATCCTATCTGTAGTCTCTAAGAAGCCAGCAAAGAGAGAGAGACAGAGATGTCACGCACAATGAAAAATTGATTAGGCATATGTATTCAGCGTAAACCTGACCTGATTTATCATTATTAGTGTTTTCAAAGTGGTTCTTTTGTTCTTTGATTCTATACTCAAAGAAAAAATAGTTGATATTTTGGAAACTATGCCTTTTCGCGACTTTGGGCTGTGTAGGGTTTACTGTAGGTGCTTAGCATCAGTTGGATTCAAATTTGTCGGAATTAAGTTTCTGAATAATGATGCATTATCCTTCAGGAACGTTGCAAGTTTCATGTACCATATTGAAGTTTAATTAACGCAATCTTCAAGGTGCAATTGACTTGATTCTTTTCGGATTAAAGCTTAAATTTCAAAGATTTATTAAGCCTGAAGAAGAGCACTTTGGTCTGTTAGGGTAGTCCGTCCACGAATAAGGCTGCAAATGTTCTTACGGAAGGTGCAGATGTTCGAAAACGACCTCCCCTTTTGTTTTAGTGGGCATAATCTCCTTCATATTTTGATATCATGTTAAAATTTTAATAGCGTTGCTATCGACAGCTCATCCAGTTTTTTGCATTTTTTGCTCTGAATGTAGAGGCGCACAGCATGTAAATAAAGGTTTCAGCTTTTTTTGTTGAAAGTAATGCTCAAACCTTAAGAAAAAAAAAAACCAGTGACAAATTTAGGTGGCAGCCGATGTTTAGGACCCTTAAATTTTGGAAAACCAGAATTATCGAGCAGTAGCAGTCTTTATTTGAAAAATAAATATGAAATGAATGAATAATGCTTGATGTTCCAAACGAAGCATTTGAATAAAATTGAAGTGATAGTATGTACAACACTAATAATCAACCTTCGTGTGCGTATCGTACTCGAGAGCGTGCTATTCTGGCAAATTCTCGATATCGGCTCTGTGATACTTTTGCCTGCAAATAGGGCAAGTATGAACCTTGAAAGGATCATAAAATTCAAATGCGTTAATACACGAGGCATGGAAGATATGTGAGCAGCTCAGAATAGTCAGCTTTTTCTTCCCTTCTAATTTATTGAAGCAGATAGCACAATCATGGTCACATCGCCCCTTCGCTGTCGACACTATCTTATTCCAATCTATTTGCGGCATATCAGGATTCTTCTTCACAACCAACCCAGAATGATCTGTAGCCAAGGCCATTATCTGAGGAATTATCTCATTAATGTTATCTTTATTCTGCCGCCTCATAATCTCTAAATTCGTGATTGCTTCCATCAATTGGTTATTCGCACCTGTGTTCTTATTCGCCTCCGACAGCACCTGCTCGGTGACAATCTTTTTCTTCTTTTGGTTCTCATCCCACCTCTTACCCAATCTCTCAAGCTTATACCCAAGCAACCTCCTCTTAAACAATTTAGATTTCGCTTGATAGCCACTAGTAATGAGATCTCCCCAAAATTTCCTTCTAATAATGTATCCACGAGCGCATTTTTGAATCTTTATGACTCCTTTCTTCATAAATGCTACAAAGCCCTTATCAAAATTTTTCTTCTCGTAGTCTTTGCGCCGACAAATAGGACAAGCCCTTATTCTCGAATGCCTCTCGAAACTGTTCAGACATGCCTTGTGAAATGTGTGCGAGCAAGAAAGGATCACTTGGGAATTAGGAACTTTGAATCCTTCAAGACAGATGGGGCATGATTCGCAATCGTCTTCTCTTCTTTCGGCCTGACTTTCAATGTCTTTCCAATCTTCGTAGGTTATGGGTTTTGGAGGTTTTTCAACCAAACCTAGGCGCTGGGCAAGTGAAAGCCCTTTGTTATAATTTTCGATTCGTTTTTCATGGTCGACTTTCACTTGCTCTTCATTAAGCTTTTGCAATTTTTCATATCTCTCGAGGAATTGTCCGTCGAGATTGGAAATAGGGTTTCCTTTTGTATTGTTTGTTTTTTTGTCAAGTACATTAATTATTCTCCTCTTTGTAATTTTTAATGAAGCCTGTGGGCGAAGTAGTGTAGGTTCAGTAGATTTTGCCTTTATTTTAGGAAGGTCGAAACCGAGTTGTTTGCGATAATGGTCTTGAAGAGCTGCCGCATAGATTATTCTTTTGTCTGCGCTCTCAGGTGCTTTATTTTTAAGTCCTTTTGAATTCATCTCGTGACTTTCTGTTATTTTATTTAATTCGAATATTTGTATGTAGTATTCTTCTGTGCGTTTCAAAAACAAATTACGCAGCAGCTGACAGAAATAATCCCGAAAAAATTATTCTACCTTTGAGAGGTTAGTAGTTTTTCTTAATTTTGAAGGACACATGTAAATTTATACCCTCTTTTTAAGGTATTCGAAGAGTGAAAAATGTTGATATATAGAACAAGTCCATTTATAGTTAGAGAGAGAAAGTAAATTCGATTGTAATTGGTAACTTCAAAACGCTTGTTAAATTGCTCTATTTACTCTTCCATACACCAAATGGACTATTTGAAATTCAATTGAAATCATCTAAATGAACAACGAATTATTTGTTAAACACTTAGAACTTATTTCATTCATTGAGCCCATTCCAACACCGAAAAAGCATGATTAAAATCGCAGCAAATTAAACATGTAGTCCCCCGATTAGTAAGTTTATCCACCTTATTTAGACTTCGAAAATACTCTTTTTTATATGCTGATAACAGATAATTTTTACAATTCACACACAAAAATTGATCGGTTCCTTAATATCACGTCAATGTCGAACAGAAATTCAGTTTCCCCTGCTCGGATTACAATTACCACCAAGGGCCGAACGCTCCAGAAGGAAATGCTTAAAGAGCTAAAGACTGAAGAGACTTCTCGTACACATTCAAGCAGAAATCATGTTCTGTCTCCATTCTATCTAGTCAATCCAAATACCCACCAGAACCGAGAGATTACCGCTGGGAACACAAGTCTATTAGAGGGTAATTCTTCAGCCAGAAATGATGTGAGCAGATCCTACATGTCTCGAAGCAAAGAGAGCGAACGCATCAAACTACCAAGAGTGTCTTTTAGGCCAGAACTGGAACGAGTTCCTTATATCCGAAGAAAACTCGAGAAATTAAACGCCGATATCTCTAGACTTGGTTCACGAGCTGATAGAAGCTTCAATTTAGACACTTCTGGATATGTGAATCCAACTGACAATAGCTATTTAAACTCACATTTCCTTGACCAAAGCGCGAATCGTCAGCTTAGTGCGGAAAGGAGAGGCAGAAGCTTTGATTTGAATGGAAAATTGACGGCGAAGTCGTACTTGAAAATACTGCACGTGGAGCATGACTCTGAGCGATTAATCCACCGCCATGAGAGAAATTTGAGAATAATAAATAGAATTCAAGAAGACGTGTCTAGAAAATGCCAACAGGATAAACATGCTGAATGGGAGAGAACTCGGAAGCGTCCTGAGCTGCTTGATGGGCTCCGAGAAACGCATCCGGAAGCAGTTGATGCTTTGTTTAGGGAAACGAAGGTGTTTCAGAGAAGGAAGCACCGAATAAGAGAAAAGGCACTTGACAAGTATCAAAAAGCGTGGAATCAGTTCAGAGATCTGAGCAAACAAAAGCAGTAATAAATAATAGTTCGTTGCGAGTAGAAAGAGAATTTTTTTAGTTTAATCGTTAATTATGTGTCGAAAATGAGATTTGTTGATGATGTGGATATTATCGTCATTAGGGATTTTTTATACGTAGAAATGAAATTGCCGGAATAGATCAATTGGAGTTATGGTCAACCGGCTTCCATTTAAGGATTTTTATGTTAATCATAAATTATTCTGAGGTGAAGCGTTTCTGAAATAATAAACATGCATTTATCTAATTTTTTCCTATTTGTAATTCAGCCTCACAGAATAGAGCGTATTCGTGATTTTGAGATTATTTTGTATTAACAAAAGCTATTTTGTAAACTAGCATGCGATTTTCGATCTCTTTATGCTTTTTCAGCTCCATATTATGAGTTATTTAATCACAAATGTTGGACTTATGACACTTTCTCAAAGGACTCCGTATTTAATCCATCGACTCGGTAAACTATCAGTCACATAAGGTGCTATAGTTTACTCGCCCTGTTTAATCTTTTTCAGGTAATTAATTTCACTCAGTGAGTTATATTCAAATCCTCACTATAAAAATTTGCAACCCATTTTTCGCGCTCAACATGATTCGTGAGTAGTGATCGTCATTAATTCTTCAGTTTTTGTGAAATTAGGTTGTATTGACAGAATTGCAAGTTATCCCGCCCTTTCTTCGACATGAATTGCCCAGCAAGAGTCCACTAATAGCTTTATCATAGTTCTTCAATAGAGAGCATAACTTTTCATAGTTTCCAAGGGAGAATCAGATATAACTCCTTACTAAAGGGCAAAAAAAACAATAAAACTACGCCTTGCAGACACGCCTAAAATCTTCGAATTTATTATACAATAATGAAAAAAACACAATAATCAGATGAAAATATTTAAAATATTCTAATGCAGGAACCTCAGTCGATCCAAGTCAACCGCACAGCTTCGCTAAGGAAAGATTTAACAAGCGTTTTAAAACGGAATCATTTTGATATGGGCAGTCTGCAAATGGGTCTTGCGGACCAGGTTCAAACTTGCTCGGCATTTATCAAAGATTTGGTGACATATGAAGTACGAACTAATACCAATCTCGATTCCGCCACTTCCGGCGATAGTTCCGCCTGCTATTCGGAAACCGAACAACAAAAACGTACGCCTAAGCCCACGCTTCGCGAAGCGGCGCGCGTTCTTATCGAAGAGAATAGCATGGTATTAGATCCTAACTATGAAAATATTATCACGTCTAAAGTAAACAAAGCTCGTCTTCTGATCACTGATATCAGTCCGACGGTGACTAAACGTGATTTTACAGAGCAGTTAGATAGAATAAAGCTGTTGGGCAAAGATGCCAAAGTATATTGGGTGAAAGAGTATAAGTCGTACTCTGACTCCTGGTTTACAGTCATCTTTCGCAACATACCTTACTTCGTTATGAAAGAACACATCGAGGATTTATGCAGAAAAGAAAACGAAAAAGTCCTGTTTGTTGGCCCGAAAACTACCATCAAAGGAAGCGACTGCTGCCTCGTCAGATTTTCTTCTGTGGAAGAAGCTGAGAGCGCATGCAAAAGATTAAACAATTTTTTGTTTCGATATGAGGGGGAGAAGTACTATTTGAAGGTAACCCATTCGAATCCTTTTTCTTAGACATGATATCTAATTCATTTAGGCACATCTTCACCCATATGCGACTCTTCGACATAAAGAAGACTCAAGATCAATTTTTTGGGGCCTTCTCAAGAAAGATTTTGTAGTAGATGACATGATTAAGGCTCATGGTGAGGGTGCTTTGAGAGACATGCGAAACCCGAGCACGCCTCTAATGAAGGGCGAGGCAAAGTCATCGCTCGGTACAGCTCAAGGCAAAAGCGAGGCTGCTAAGGATACTATACCCAATTTAGACCTGGGAAAGGGGGCAATGGATGTTGAACAACCTGGTAAGATTTGTTTAGGACTATATTGTTACTAATAGTATTTTATCCAAATTTAGTCCCAGAAAAAAAGAGCAAAACAAATCGGCCATCGAAGTCAGGCGCAAAGAAGCATGCTCATGCAGCGAATGGAGCGCATGCGAAAAAGCAGGAGGTCAAGGATGAATTATTTAGTGAGCTGCTGATATCGAAGGAACCGAGTGTTATGAGTAACAAAACTGAAGGACTTCCAGCGTTGCAGTCAGGTCTATCGCTCCTGATCAAGAAAGAGTCCTCGCAAGTGAACCCTCCAACTCAATTGGAAGCTCCAGACAAAATGAAAAAAGAAGAATCCAAAGTTGATGTTAGTGAGACGGTTGCAACTAACGCACAAGTAAATCCAAGCAACGAGCTCAAAAAACCATCGCCTCCAAAAACTTCGGCTTCAAAAGACGTTGCCTCTGAAACGAAAAGAGAAGAGCCAAATGCTGCAGTCGGCCAAGGCAAAACCTATGAAGCGCCATCGAGAGAAGAAAACAAAAATTACGCGGGGCCAGCACCTGAGAGCAGCACAACCCATTATACAAAAAAGACTTACAACAAGAGCGTTCAATCGTTCTATGTGAGGAAAAATGAGAGAACTTATAACTACCCAAGGAACTCAAATAATAGCCCATACTATAAGAAGTCACGGAGCCGAGAGAGGTCAAAAGAACGCCATTATTCAAAAGAGCGCAATTATTCCAAGGATCGCGGGAGGTCTAATGACCGAAATTATTCAAAAGACGATAAATATACTAAACGACGCGATTATTCTCGAGATCGAAGCCATTCGAGGAATCATCATCGTTCGAAAGAACGTAGTCGGTCTAGAGACCGCAGTTCTCCAAGAAGACACGGCCATTATTCGCGAGACCGAAGCCGTTCTAATCGGCGCGACCGAAGTCATTCTCATCGGCGTGACCGTAGTCATTCTAATAGACGTGACCGCTCAAAGCCACTGATTAATTCGAAAGAGAGTGACCAAGACCATAAGTATAAGACAAGCAGATTCAGCGATTATCCGGATGAGCGATCCAGAAAAGAACACGAGTCGAAAGATAGGAAGTACGATGTAGACTCTCACAGCAGTCATCATAGGAGTGGCTATCACGATTCGAAATCAAAATACAATAGTCATCGGTCAGATAGACATCATTACCGTGATGACAGAGGCTCATCGAGTCCTCGCGATAGACATTCTAAAAACAACTACTCCAAGCGTAGTGATGATTACCACAAGTATGACTCCAAAAAGGATGACAGAGATCGGGACCGGGATAGAGACCGAGGTAGCTATAGAGACAAAGCTCGAGGTCAGCGCTCTCCAAGAAGAAATTCGAGTGAGAGGAGGAGAGACAGAGAATCTGAGGGAAATGATAGGAGAACAAACACGTCCAGAGAAACAGACCGAGATGCTTTTGTAAAGAGTCCGCAACCGAGAAAAATTGTAAAGGAGTCGAAACATTAAAGCGGGAGAGAATCTCTAAAGTAACGTTAGTGGAAATGTGCTAAGGGTAACAAATATCATTGCTATGTTTGATGACGAGGTTTTCAGTAAAAATAGTTTTAGAGGAATGATAAATAAGCTGATTAGCTCTAAGAATTATATGGAAATCGAGGCTGTTATTTGTTTAATAGCATCAACAAATCTTTTCATTTGTTTCAGGTTGCCAGCCTGGAATCGTTGCTGTTTGTAGTTATATTTTCGAGATTTGATTAACCATTGTATTTATTATCTTACCACCGCAAACACGAAATACCAATGGATAAATTTTCTTCTTCATATTATCGGTAGTTCAATATATATATGAATATAGCTGTAAGGCTATTCTCTTCTCTACTTCTCTAAGAATAGTCTGTATTTTTCCAAAATCAAAGAGCTTTAGATATTAGATTCATAAATATCCAACGGCCGATAATTGAATTTTCTATATTAATTTGATCCCAAAGCTCTCATGCAAAACGCTTAGCAAGAATACTGCATAGAAAATAATTCGTCATGGTTGATTTAAGTTTCTTTTCATTGACATTCCTCGCCAAAACCCTGCAATTGGCGCTTCTCTCGTGTGAGAGGCTCTTTTTTTGGAGCGGCTCCTGTTTTGGCAACATGTAGTATTTTTTAAATTTTTGAATATTAACGCTTTGATCTGTTTTACTTCGTATCAGAACGATTCGCAAATCAAATAGCGTTAGACATTTTCTCTTTCCCATTGAGGAAACTGTATCTTTTCTGCTCAAACTATTGAGTTTTGTGAGTCGCGCAATCATTTTACACATGAAATGCCTTCATTCAGTAAAGAATTTGGGACCTGTTCCGAATCAACTCCAAAGTCACTGAATTATTAAAACTAACGATTATTCGAATGTTTTGCACTGGCGATAACTTAAATCCAGTTATCCAAATCCAAATTCAATCTAAAAAATTTCTGAAAAACATCCATTATATATTCATTGATATGTCAATGGGCGAACAATCCCAGAGAACTCCGCAGGCAATTGTAGGCGAAAAGCCTTTCTGCCAAAGACACAGCACAAAGCTAGTCGAATTCATTTGCACTGCGAAAGAATGCTCGTATCGTATACTATGTTTAAACTGTCAATCAGAACATGAAAAATCCTGCGTGAATCATAAACCTTTAGTTGTCAATATCAACGATTGGTACAAAGAGTTCAACAGCAGCCTCAAAGACCTCTTTGATCCAGCAGGAAACACAGCTATCCTATACCTCATGGACAAAGCAACATACACTCTTAACAAGCAGCGCGAAGTGCTGAATGAGTCACAGAGTAAAATGACCGAGGCGTTCCAGAAAGCGCTAAAAGAGTTGTTGGAAACCTTCCAAAGCATGAATGAAGAAATGAATAGCCTGCTTTGGAAGAATCAGAAGCTCCAAGAGGAAGCACTTGCAAAAGCAAAGAGTAAATTGGAGCAAATGTCATACAAAAACTGCAAAAAACAGATCTACGAGCTAATGAAAGCTGAGCTGACTATGAACTTCGAAGCAGGAACACTCGAAACCTTCTATTCAAAGGTATATAACGGCGAGTATTGCAATCAAGTGTTTGATCGCTATGGAGGAGTCAAGTCCCTGCAGTCAGAGTTAAAAGACCTCAGACAAGAAATCGACAAAGGGTTTTTGCAGTTCGATCAAAAGAAATTTGAAGAGACATGGGAGAATGAGCTGAAGGGTCTTCGAACGTTTATGAAAGACGATTCGATTTTCCAGAGGGTGGTGATAGATGATATCAATTCAAGAGGTGGAAAAGTTCGAATGATAGAAGACCAGCCATCATCTGAGAGATGCCCGAAAATCGTTTGTCAATTGAACATCCCGACAGCCTCGACGACCCTCAGCGCGAGTCTTTCGAAAGACTTGCTGATCACTGCTTCCACCACCAAAATCGTGAGTGTGTGGGATGTGTCCCATAACTACAGAAAGGTGAGTGAGATCGACCAGTCCAATGACGAAGATGATGATATTCGAGTGAAAAGCGTTTGTACTTTCGAATATTGCCAGAAAACGAACACTTATACTCATCATCATCTACTATTAATGGGCGGCGACGACGAATGTCCTCATATTGAAGTCTGGGAATATGGAACGAACAAATTTTTGACTGTACTTGAGAATGCACATGAAAATGGCATTTCTTGCATACAAGAATTGAAGCGACAGTATTCTCAAACCGATAATTCTTGTACGTTCTACATCGCAACGGCTGCATGCGATAACTTGATTAAAATATGGACGCTGCACGTATCAGGAAACTCACAACAGTCAGGCTTAGATATTACAATGAAGCTATTCCGAGAAAGTCATGCTCACTCTGCTTTCGTATCGTGCTTAGTTTCTCTGCCAAAGTGCAGCAGTACAGAAGAAGACGGTTCAGTTCTCATTTCAGGAAGCCATGATAAGTCTATTAACTTCTGGAATTGGGAAGATAATCAATCTGACGCCAGAGCCGAGAGAGCTTTACTGGGAGAAGAAGATGACAAAGAAAGTGAAGAGTGTACTCATGAAGACGATCAGACTGAGTTTAAAATTAAATGTGCGCACTCTGATTTTGTTAAAGCCATTGCCCTTCTCTCCCATCAAGAGGATTCAGAGGATCTCGATTCCTTTGCAAGTGGAGGTGGAGACAACATGATTAAAATCTGGAGTCTCAGAGATAAAAAACTGATCAAGGCGTTTAGCAACAACAAGCGGCCAGTGAGTAAAATGGTTTCTTTGGGTCGAGGGAAACTCGCCTCAAGCGCCAACGAGAAACATATCAAAGAGTTTCATGTGTACATCTGGGACTGGCGTTCGGCGCAATTACTCGCCGCACTAAAAGACCACAAAACATTAGTAAATAACATCATAACACTCAAAGATGGGACACTTCTTACCTCCGATAATAAGTGTACCAAGATCTGGAAACTTGAATATAACTCCTCTTCACAAAAAAAACAGAGCAAGCACTCGCCTCAGCCAATCGAAATCGTAAGGACCAGCAGCACTCTGTCTTCAGAGGGCTCTGCTACATTAACTCTCTGCAACTAATAGCCTTCATTATAATGATTTTGAAGGAGGGAAATCCTAGGTTTTGCTGCAGTAAGGCAAGCAATAAAGGAGGCTCAGATAATAAACTTTTGAAACGCAGTACAATTTACACGGATACAAAAATAAGAAATTAATATAAGCCATATTTTTTTTTTTGGAAGCTAACGTATATATATTCCCTGATTTTATTCGAGTTGAAACATTTGCCAATATCAATATTTTTTATAGGGTTTTTTTAAACATTTTTTTCAATCCGTTTTTATGAAAATGAATATTTTTGCTGAAAACTATCTAACTAACTAACTTAACTCCTGTAAATTCTCTGCTAAAACAACAAACAGCATATTAGCAGCTTTTCTCTCTGACAAGGATCTGTCAGTGCAGAAATTTCCATCAGCTTATGACACGAACTGGCATAAAAATTTAGAAAAATATGAAGTAAATGTAACTGAATAACATCATCCAAAATCAAATCAAGTGCCAGAGAGAAAATAATTTTTTATAACTCTAACTAACTAAGCGAGAAAACTTTACGAACAGGTCAAACACACACAATGAACGTCAATCTGAAAACGACTGGATCGCTTACCGGAAAGGTCTTTAAGGACCTCAAGCCTGAGAATGAAAAATTGACCCTTCTTCATGATCAAATGCTACAGATGGGAAATGCTTTCGAAGATATGAAAAGAGCCCGTGAGGAGGCCAAAAAACAACTTGAAGCCAAGTTCCAAGATGTTTATAGGTAACCACCGCCTCAATTAATCCTGGAGTGTTTGACCCTTTCTCAAGGAAAATACAAAATACCAAAGAATTTGTTGTTTCTGAAGGAAAAAGAATAAATGACACTCTCATTGCCTTTCAATCGAAATTCGAGCATGAGATTAAAACCATCGATAACAAATTTGAACAGAAGAATAAAGAGCTTGTTGCGGATGTCAACATTAGATTCGATAAAGTTCAAAAACGAACTGACGATCTTGAAAGGATGATAATCCAAGAAAGAGAAGAGAGAATAAAGCAGACTGATGAGATGTTGAGACCGCTCAAAGAGCACCTTTCCAGTTAGAAATTGTCTGGATGATAACAAACTTATCTCATTTACTTTTAGAGTTGGATCAGCTTATCGAAACCGAGAAGAACGAGAGAATTGAAAAAGAGAAAGAAATTATTCAGAAGCTCCTTGATGAATCTTATAAACTCAGCCAAGAGCTCGAAAAGGAGAAGACGGAGAGAATTTTACGAATTAAAGAGCTCAATGATGATACGAAGTATGAGCTCAAGCAGCAAGAGAAGATGGCGCAAGATTTCTTCACAAAGACAAAGGAAGAGTTCCTGCATATTGCGGATAATATCGAAAAGGAAATGGACAACAGATTCGATCATCAGGACAAGATTGTCGACAATCTCAGCAATATGGTCAAGACGTTCCAAGATACCCTCAAGGTTATTGGCTCGGACGTTTAAATCAAAGCTATTCGCAACAATGTGATGTTAAAATATTTGATCACATATATCTTTCTTGCAAATTACGTGGTTACAACTTCTTTACATCTAAGCTAAGTTTGTCATGAGAGATTCAAAGAGAAATATCGCATTTTTTAGTAAGGAGTGATGGATAGGCAGCAAGCATAATTCAGTAGACGAGGGATATTGGTTGATTATTAGCATTCTTAAATGAGTTTCTCCCTAAGCTTGAAACTACCTTGAGCACGATGGTAACTATGATTAATTTGAAATTCTTTTGCTCTTGAAAAGTTTTTATCAATATGTCATAAAATCTGAAATCGGTGATTAGCAATTATAAAATAATTTAAATTCGAAAGAAGAAGTTTGAAAACGTAATTCATAGAGTGCACTAACTCAAAATTGGCTCTGCATCAACAAAGGTATTTTGAGTAGAGTTGAATTGATTTCTGGTTCTCTCTCAATTCTATTTTTTTTGATATATGATTTTTTTGAGTGCACACCGCTATTGCATCGCTTAGTCTGCAATAAAGGAGTAAAATGGGTGTATGTAATACGTTAAGTTTGACTACGCGGCTATTTTTTGTGACTTTGCTGAAGATATGACCATTTAGAACCCAAGAACTGAGAAAAACATATTTCTTCAAAACTTTGATAAGTTCAGCAGGTATTTTGAGTACACTAATCCAGTAGTGAATGCGTATAAAAAAAATTCATATCAGAGCTGAATATTTTCAAAAAGAAAAAATGAAGAGCTTTGATTTTCATGATGATTGTATGTTAATGAATCTAAGGCTAATTTGGTAGATATAAAAATTCAAATCTAACTCTTTGAACACAGATGTGAGATGATAATTATTGAAGAATGATAATTCTCTGCTAGATGGCACTATTAAAATCATCACACACACAATAACTCAAGCAGTCCTTTGTTTACTTTGAGTCTCATGATAACTGAGATAATCAGAAAATCGTCTATACAAAAGTATCCCAATATGCAATAAAGTTTAGAGTAAAATTTACTATGCATTACCAACAGAAGAGTATTTTTCATTGGACTAGTTACTAATAAAAGAGTAAATATTAATGTCAAAGGGGACCTCTGAGAGTGATTTTTGCATGGAGTACTGAGATGATGGATATTTTCTCAAAATACTACAGATTGGTTTTCAATTATTGAAGTAGCTTGACTGTACTTGCTTAGGTTTACAGATCTGCATCACTATTCGTAGTCAATATATAGTGATTAGTTTTCTCAGAGCTATCATTAGTAAATACCACTGTTTGCTATGATTTAATATCTATTCATCAAATTCTAATCTATACTCTGAAGTAATTGAAACCAGCTCTACATACTAAAAGCTAGTTGCAGCAAAGAACTAAATATTTCAGGTGTTTCGCTCTCGTATTTCATACTATTTTCTTGAATTCCACTTTCTAGGAACTCATCACCATCCAATCCAACACATGATCAAAAATATGGTGCTAGTCATCAACATTAAATTCTCAAACTACAAATTTGAAAAGTTATTCAGCTTCAATACCTTGGCGATCTATTTTGACTGAAGTCAGAAGCCTTCTTTCTTCACACAAAAAAGTCCAATCAACGTTCCATTCTGGGTATAATAAGGACCACCAGTGGTGTGGAAAGGTCTCTTTCAGCAAATACACTAAGTAAACACCAGATCATCAGCTATCAAAAGTTTCTTCATCATTATCAGTACATATCACAACTTTTGGATCTATTGTCCAGTGCATTCAACTCAAACTAAAAGTTTCTAAGAAATAAAAATGCAGATCTATACCATATTAATATTCATTTCCGTGCTTGCATTAACAAGCCCAAGGATAATCAAAGTTCTGAACGTCTTTGTCGCCAGTTATCCAGAACTCAGCTCTACAAATCAGCTCTCTGCAACAGGGATCAAACAAGAATTTCAGATTGGAAAGAATCTCTACAACACATACTCACAAGAGCTCAATCTTAACACAATTAATATCTCTCAATTTCTCTATCTAGCTCCAGCTGATGTATTGACTTCTTTCAGTGGCTTGGCCCAATTTTTCGGGTTAAGTTCATCTATATTACCCATCAACGAATCGCAGACCTTGCAATTAATAAACAACCAGTCAGAGACTCAGTGGACTATCCAGAGTCTCGAAGATGAAGAATTTCGGACTATTAGTGTCAAAACCCTTCCTGACCTTAAGGATAATTTTAGAATTCTACCTTCAAGTCTCTTGCTTGAGGCATCAAATTTTGTTTGCCCTTTCAAATCGAGCTCTCTAGAGCGTAAAAGAAACAGCGTGCCCACTACGTTGCAAGACCTCTACACAGAGTTGTCGAATAATTTAACTAACCCATCAAGAGAGGGAAATATGGATCTAGAAGAGCTGTTCGAGTATTACCGAAAGCTAGTCAACTATAAAGCTATCAATAATGAACTTCCAGCTGGAATCTCTGAAAAAATGTTTAGAAATTTGGAGTTTTTATCAAGCTTTTACGCATTCTACGCTTATTTTGATGATGATGCTATTCTTCAGCTTAATGCAGGGTATCTACTAAATACCCTTTTCTTTGAGATGGAACACGAAAATGGCTATCGAATCGTTTCTTACGGAGTGCACGAGGCAGATTTTGTCTCTCTTCTAAAGATTTTTGGTATCGTTGGCCATCAGAAGGTCCGGTTACATAATTTCGAAAGTAGCGAAGGGACAATTGAGGGGATGATATATCCGAAGCCAGGTGCAAATCTAATAATTGAAGTCCATCTTGACGAGCAGTTTAATTTGTTTATGACAGTAAAATACGATAATGAATATCATGCTATCTGCAAACAATCTTATTCTGACAGACGATGCAAAATTGCTCAAGCGAGGGCTGAATTTCAAAAGTTCAGGTTACTCAGCACCACGGCTTTCAAAAAACAATGCAAATCTGATTTCACAAAACAGAGCGCTGGCACTGAAAATGCTGAAGTGATATCTATATTTCGTGGCATTCCCTATTTACTCGCAGCAGTCATTTTGGTTTTTATTCTGTACAGAGGGGTTCTATATGTGCGTCGCAAGTACATTGATCCTTCGGCCCCTCAAAAACGCGCCCTAGCCTCTTTTAATGATGAACTTGAACTTCAAAAGAATGATCAAAGTTAATAAATCTATTCAATCACGTTCCCGTTCTGTTCGATGCTCGCGATAATCTACAAATTCGGGCTGTGCAGAGGCATAACACTAGTAGACGACGTATTTTGCTAAAGTTAGTTCAAATTTCTGTGATATATATTTGTATCTGCCATTCTTTACAGCTAAATATTAATTGGGCCAGTATTTACAGAATAATATTATAAATTTCTGTTGCGACTTTAATCATCAAGAGGAACATCGGCAATCATAAATAAATAAACAGATGAATTTCCAAAAATGACATAAAATTAATCTGAACTAATAACACTTAAGATTTTTCAACTGTTCTGTTTCGTCTTGGACGTCTCGTTCCAGAATTCGTGCTTACTTCTGACACTTGATCATAATCAACCTCCTTTTTCAGTGTTTTCGCAAGCAGTCTAAATCCTGCATTTTCTTTCAGTGCTCCCGCTATGGCTGCACTGCTACTTGCTCTCCTCAAAACTTCAACTACTAGGTCAACGGTTTCTTCCGTGCTAAGCATCTCCGGAAGAAAGATATTATTGTGCTTCGGTCTCTCTTCTGATTTTATTGGCTCAGGCTTCAATCGAGTCAGAATTTGCTTTGTCTCTATCAATTGAAGTAGATTTTCACCGCTTCTAAATCCTTCAGGGGACTTCAGTTCCGATGGCTCTGAGTAACTGTTGTCGCTTACTATTTTTTCAGTTCTCTCAGTCCTCTGTGTCACTGGCATAATTCTATGGCTTCTACCCTGATAGGCCATACTGTCTTCTGACACAACTTTTTGTTCGCATCTGAGTCCTTCGCCCTCGAGAACAGAAATATTTGCTTTTTTCAGAGTTTTTTCAAGGGTAAGGATCTTTGATTGCAGGATATTAGCGTTCTTCTGCTGTAAAGTAAGTTGGACATTCAAAAAGTTGTTCTCGTCTGCAGTTGCCGTGTATTTCCTCTCAAGTACGCTGACTTTTTCATTCAAAGCAACTATCCTCTCAAGGAACTTTTCTTTAATAACTTCGAATTCTTGCTCGCGCTTCTTGTACTGCTCTAAGAAACTTTGGAATTTTCTATGAGTTTTTTCTAGTTCGTTTCTTTTCATCGTCAGTTCTTGCTGCATTTGAACTTGAACCTGATCAGTACTGTCTTGCTGAATGCTCTTGCTTGGACTTTTGATTCTTTCAGGGACATGATCATGTCCTGAATTGTTATTGGCTTCGAGTTGAGTCTCAAGATTAAGCTTGAGGAGTGAAATCTCATTCTCGAGTCTCATAGTGCCGTTCTTTAACTCGCCGTTCAGGCTCTCCATTTCAGCGTTTTTCGATTCAAGCCCTTCGATTTTCGTGGTCATGCTCTTGATCTCGTTTGCTTTCTGAGCGAGAGAGCGAGTCTTTTTCTCAATTTCGGTCTTAAGGGTGGTATTTATCTCTTCTAGAGCCTTGATTCTTTCTTGTAAATTCTTGTTTTGGTTGAATAAGTCCACGTTCTTCTTATCTTTCTCTTTCATGTATCGATCATTTTGCTCGACCTTAATCTCAAGTTGCTTTAAGCTCTGCTCTTTTTCTTTCAACAACGCTTCTTCTTTGCCAATGCGTTCTTCAAGTTCTTCAATTCTCTCCTTCGAAGCTGCTTTTTCTTTTTGAATCAGGTCGAATTGTTTTTCCTTTTGTGAGGCTTCTTTTTTCATTTTATCAAGCTCTTTGCCTTTGGCGGTGAGCTCAGTTTGAAGTTTCTCGGACTTCTTCTCGGTTTCAAACAATTTCTCATTTAATGCTTTAACCTCATTCAGTTTCTGGACAAGCTGAGCCTTGGTATCTTCGAGTTGGGCAGCGAGGGTGCCTTTCTGCATTTCGGCGGATTGAACCATCTGAGTGCTGCTTTTCTTCTCTTTTTGCAGGTTTTGATTATAGATCTCCATATCAGTGATCTTGGTTCTAAGCTCATTAGCCTCTTCGCTCAACCTCTGTTGAAGGCTGCGAAGCTCCTTTATCTCTGCCTCATATTCCGAAACTTGGTGGTAATATCCTTTGTTCTCTCGCTCAAGCTCATTCTTTATTTTCTCTGTGTACTCAAATCGCTCGAGCTCATCCTTTAGCTTTCTCTTCAGTCTATCAATTTCAACTTCATTTCCATGAATAGTTTTCTGCAGCTCGTCAATCTTTGCGTTCGCGTTTTTGATCTTGTCCCTCGCCTCCTGCGATTCTTTGAGATATTTCATATTATCAGCCTCAAGGGACTTCATATGTTCTCGCAACCTTTCATAGTTGTCCTCATGGATCTTTTCAATGTCCTCTCTGTTTCTTCTCGCGTCCTCAAGGACAAATTCGCGGTCGGTGAGGTCATTCTTAAGCTTCAAGATCATTTGATCCTTTTTCGTGATTTCGCTAGTTAGAGTCGCTACTTCTTCTTGAAGCGCCTTGATTTTTCTTTCAAGGGTGTAATTGATTCCTTTGTTCGCATTTTCTAAATTCAATGCCAACTCTTGCTGAGTTTTATCATCTTCGAGTCTCTCTCTTTGCTGCTGGACGACTCTCTCTTGCTCCTGCAGTTCATTTGTCAGCTGGGAGTTTCGTAGCTCTAGCTCTTCAACTCTTCTTCTGAGAGATTGGTTGATCTCTTCGTTACGAGCTTTCAAGTCGCTGAGCGCTTTTTCTTTCTGCAGCTTGAGCATGTCGTACTCCTCTCGAACCCTTTGAGCTTCATAACTCAAATTTTTCAGCTCGATTTCTAGCTCTCGGATCTTGCTTTCAAGTCCTCGCTTTGCCTCTGAAACGGCAATGTTCTCTTCTTGAGAGCGCAGAAGCTTTTCACTAAGAGCTTGAATTTGCTCGTTATATCTCAAAATGATCTCTTTATCTTGCTTGCGAGGGCTGTTAGTCCTTGAAGCATCGTTGCTCCTGCTGCTGGTCCTTGCCTCTTGATCTCTCTGCAATTTCTCGATCATTCGATCTTGATGGTCCTTTGCACTCTGAAGGCTTTCGTGCTGAAGTTTTAAGTTGTCGAGTTCTCGAGAGGTTTTGAGGAGTTTCTCCCTCAATTTAGAATATTCATTTTCGAATTTCTGGAGACATTGATCAATTGTAAGTCCTGAGTCATAAATCGAAAGCGATATCATAGTTTTCTCGATTGCCTCGAGAGCGGAGTTGCATTGGATGCCTTGGGCTCGACTCGCTTTTGAAAAATTTTCAGAGTTGTCATTAGTTTTGCCATGGGTAATGCCGGTGAGTTTTGCTCTTTCTTCGTGAAGCTCGTTCTCGAGGTCAGCGTTTTTCTGCTTGAGCTGTTCAATTTGAATAACAAGCTTTTCTTTTTGCTCTTTGAGCTCTTGGCTGAACTGCTTCTCCATCTGTCTTCTCTCATTCTCCCAATTTTTACTCTGATTTCCATTTGACTCGTTCATTTGCCTTTTCAATTGGGCGTAGAGGTGGTCTTTCTCTCGGATTTCATACTGAGATTCTTGTAGCAAGCGATTGAGTTCAGCGACCATCTGGTTAAGCTGGGTGATGTTACTATCCTTGTGGGCTAACTCTTCTTTCAATGCTCCAAGTTCACCTAAATAACTTTGTAAATGAGAGTTTAGATTATCGAATGTACTTTTGACTTGCTTTTGGCCCGCTTGTCTCAAGTGCTGATTCTCACGCTCAAGTTCGGCTGAATGCTTCTTCAAACCTTCGATTATTGTCCTTTGGCGATTGATTTCATTATGCAGACCATTGACTTCCTTATCCAGCATGACCTTCAAACTTTCCTCAGAGGTCTGGTGCTTTTGCATTCCGGTCATCAGCTCTGATATTTTATCTTCTTTCTTCTCAAGCAGCGTTTTCAGTTGCTTGATTTGCATCTTCGCATTTTCCAGGTTCTTCCCTCTCAGACTTTCCAGAGACGATTTGTCGCGGTATTTCTCTTGCAAAAATTCCAACTGTTCCTGTTGTTCGGATACTCGCTGGCTCAAGTGGCTATTTTCTTGCTCTAACTTTTTATAGAGCTTCTTTTGGAGATTTGCTTCGTTTTCGTATTTTTGCAACTGGTCCGAGAGCTGCTTGTTAGCTACTCTTAACCTGGTCTCTTCGACGGAACTCATGTTCATATTACTTTCAACACTCTTTCGGTTAAAGGCATCTTTAAAATCCGCAGGCAGATCGAAAGACGTATTTTCATGTGAAAGGTCCTCCCGGATTTCCTGGAGTCTTCCTTGAGAGTTATCTCCTGAGATCTCGATACTCGGAGCGATTATTTGAGGGAATATTGTTCTTCCGTCACCTATAGTCACGTGATTTTTCGACCAGTCCATGAATTTGTTCATTTTATCAGGCGTCAGTGAGTCTTTAAATGAGCTCTTCTTTTCATCCAGCTTCTGCTGCGGTTGTTCATAGGACAATTTACGGAGGTTTTCCTTGTTGCCCTTGTCTGAAACGCGAGGATTTTTTCCTGTTGAGGATTTGTGAGAAGGGCGAGCGATTGGAGGCTTGCGCTCTTCGTGGTGGATGCTCGGTTGGGAAATGCTTCCGTTCTTTGGAGATTGATCGAATGAACGGGTTAATGGTTTTTGTGGAGTGTTTTGCGAATGAGTTGAGGCGGAGAAAGAAGTCATTGAAGCATCGTCCTGAGGGAAAGGGATCTCGCCAATCAAATATTCAAGCTCTTCTTGTGTTCGGTTGATTGAGTGCGGCTGTGGTAGAGTTGTATTCTTTTTGGTGTAGTCGGAAACCAAAGGATTATGTGTTGTGAAGAATGTTGTGGGTGGCGATGAGATAAATGATCGCGAAACGTCGCAATTTGGAGATTTGCTAAAGAGAATGCAATCGAGATCGTTTTGTTGTTGAAAATTGCTCTGATGGCGGCTGTTATCACTCATTTTGGCCGTGGGTTGACAGGAAACAAGTTATTGTTAAAATTTTCAAAGAGAAAATTTGAATTTGTAATAAATTCAAATTCGATGTTAAATTAACAGATTCAAAATTTTATAATCAAAAGCTTGGTTAAGTCTCTCAAGCGAGGAAAAGTAAGTTGGGAGGAGATTTGTCTTCTGAACACTGAAAATATTGTTAGAAATGGTATCACGATCTTCAAGCTATGATTTAAGATTCTCTTTTCTTGGTTTATATATATCATGGGTGTACTAACAGAAGTAGGAGCAGTGTATATTGGATTAGAAAATTCAATATTTGTTTCTTTTTGCTTACCAATGGTGACTTACAGTACAACTGCCGATTTTTTGTTACTTAGCGACACATATTGGATAAGCAATTAATAAAAATGTATTGAAGTCTAAATAAGTTTCACCATGCGTGATTTTTCAACCCAAGCATTTGACTGGTCTACAGCTTGTTGATAGCAAATATAAATTTTGATCTGATAACTGTTGCAGAGTCCTGCAATAGTATCTTCAATCTCTAATTTTATCTTTGATTATTCACTCGTTATTTTAGTTGAATCACTTTTTTCTCGCAACGAAAAAAAAAAGATGGAGCACAATCAGTATATGAATAAAGCATCAAAATTCAACCAAACTGCGAAGAAGAGATATCAATAGATTCCTCAAAGCTTTACAGAATCTATAATAAGAACGTATGGCTCAATGATTTCACATGAGCCTCCTGACAGCAAATTCATCATCAGAATTAAAATCAACTAATTTATATAAGTCCAACAACGCAAAATATCATTAAATAACTATAAACAAAATGGAAAGTGAGAGCTATACAGTACTTGTTTGCTTGCCTTCAAGCCATTTATGTGTAACTGATATGATAGGTCGAAGAAGCTACTGGAGGAAATGATAACTCTGTGGTTTCCTTAAATGAGAAAGACATGGAGAAACTGCAAATGTTCAAAGGAGATACCGCTTTTATCAAAGGAAGCAAAGGACACCAATCAATTGCAATCGTGGTTAGTGAAAAAATGGCAGTTTCAGCGATCAAAATGAACAAATCCATGAGAAAAAATCTTGGAGTGGACATTAGAGGTGAATAGTTTTTTTTATTGGGCTGAGATTATGTAACCTTTACTCGACTGTTAGACACTGTGAAGATTGAGCCTGCATTTGATGTGCCATATTTGAAGAGAGTGGAGTTACTTCCATTTGCAGACACCCTCAAGAAGGAAAAAGATTATGATTTGGTCAAAGATTACTTAACTCCTTATTTCCAAGATGCATATAGACCTATCGTTAAGGGTGATGTGTTTGAATGCTACTCCATGGAGTTCAAAGTGATGGCGGTTGAACCTGGGACCTTCGGGATAGTTGAACCTAATACAAAGATAATTTGTGAAGGTGACCCTCTAACTCGTACAGATGACTAATTAATGATAATGAGGAACAGTTGATAAGAACTATGCTATTCAATTAATCTATTATAGTTCCATTATATCAAAATTTTATCGCAATAAAAAGTAGAAATTCATGACTTCTGAGCCGCTTCTCACTCTGATGATACAGTTTTTGCGAAAATGAACTAAAAAAACTCATTTGATTTATTGCTGCTGAAATACATAGCGAATATACGATATTACGTTTCTCCCTCTAATCAATGAGTCCTATAATCATTTCTTGAAAATAATTTCAAGACTAATTTAATCAAAACTAAAGCAGGAAGTGCAAAGTGAACTGTCGAAAAATGAAATCTCTGAATTTTTCACTATTGGTCCTATTTTCCTTCGTGGCGATGCAAGCTTATGGACAAAGGACGATTTTCAACACCAGCATCACCAGTCTTAAATGCGAGACGGACGGAACGTCCAAAGAATACCAAAGAGTAAATTTCAATAAATGAAAAATCCTACAACGTTTTGAAACAGGGAGAGAAAGCCAACCTTTGTGTGCATTTCGTGAATGAATACAACAGCAGCCTCAACATGAGAATTATCTATAATGTCATTGTTGACGATTATGCTGCACTCACTATCGAAGGAGGTAATCTTTTTCAATCTCAACAGAATCGCTGACTTCATATCCAACAAAAAGCGCAAAATACCTTTTTATCAGTCCCTTACAACTCAGGAAATACAGCCCTCGCCGTCCAGGCCGATACCACCAACTCCACCTCTTCAGGAATTGTAAATGATGCGTTTAGGCCGTTGAATGGCTAATTGTTCCTTTAGTATTTCATCAAGAAGAATGGAACCGCAAACCAGGTTTACACAGTCTTCTCAGCTGTCATCGAGCTGAAAAACGGAATCATTCAGTCAGTGCTTTGGGATAATGGATGCTTCTCATGTGATATTGGAGGATGCGATGACAAATACAACGCAACTGATGGTATTACATACAGAAATTGCTTTGACCCAAATTGTGGTTCAGCCGGCTCTTCGAATACCACTTGTGATCCTAAGGTAAAAAGATTTCCTCAGCCAAATTTGATCTCTAATCATCTACGTAGATCTATGTCTCTTGGATTGGTACCGACAAGAACGGTCTAAAAATGGAAAGCGCCGGTGAATATTACCATTCTGTCTTTTATTGATTGTCTGTCTCTCGTTCTAGGTTATCGTATTTCCAGTTTCAGATCCTATTCGATTGCTGAACTCTGGGCCTCAGCCAAAACACTGCTTCAAGCCGCATATGATCCAATTGCTAAATCCTATTGCAGTATCGCTGGCAACTGTGTACCAATAAATTCTTCTAACGAAACAAACGGCACAAGCGACACCAACGGCACCAACGAAACTAACACGACGAATACTACCCCTGCCATTCTCTAAATCAAAGGAATAGAAGCTGAAGTTATAAGCCTCGTAGTTTTCGTTATATGATACAGTTCACATTCATATTATCCTTTATGAATAAAATTCCACAAGATTAGAAAGAACACATGCTTATTCCCTATTGAAAAAAATAAAGAAGCAAATATCCAGTCGAAAATTCATCGAAAGCACGAAATAATTATTTATTGCATGACCGTTGAAACACTGAAATTTGAATTAACACTGTAGTACTAGTTCTTAAAAGAAGTTTTCTAAACATGGAACATTAAATATCACACACTCTCTACTGATTTACGAAAAATTATAAACGTTTCCTTTTGGGTTTATGTAACTTGAATGAAATATAAACGCTTCGTTTCTCAACCGGATTTATTATCGAATCTGTGAGCTTAATCGATCTAACTTGGGGCAATTTTTCATTGGTAAACTCAAAGGAACCTCCTCTTTGTTTGATTTAGCTGTTAGGATCGCGCTCAGAATGAGAACTGTTGAAGATCTTAATTCTCATTATTACTAAATTTTATTAACTACCCGTAAATCTCTTCGATAATTATATAAAATAAACAACGTACCGAAATGCTGCAAGGAAAAGTCTTCCAAGTCCTAAAGGAGAAAATTGGTGAGTATTTGTATGGCTTCAAGGAAGAACATCTCGATATCGGTATATTTAGCGGAAGAGTCAAACTCGAAAACGTGACTCTTAAGCACGATAAGCTTAACGAAAATCCAGCACTTGCGAAATCACCCATCGTAATCAAGGCTGGCATGCTGGGTCTCCTCCAAATCGAAGTATTTCCTCTGCTTCTCAAGAATATTCTAACTCTTCTAGCTTAAATACACAGATTTAGGCAGCGTCGATATATTGATCGAAGATATTTTCCTGGTTGTGGGTCCTAACTTTTCTCACCTCAAAAAGAGAGAGGTACTCATTATACACAGCTCCTGTTACAAAATTCGAACGTAGGATTACACTAACAATGAAGATAAGTTCATAGAACTTGCGAAAAAGCTTGAGAAATCAGGCGGCACTGAGCCAATGAATATCGCGTCATCTGTCGAAGAAGGAGTGAATATCCAGGAGATGCTTGACCCTAGAAACCAAACAAATGAGAATTCCAACAAGAAGATGAGTGGGGTAGCTAAACATCATATTGACCTACTGATCCATGACGAAACGCCTAGGATAAAGTCGAATACGGTGCCAAGTCTAAAGAACCGCTCTATGATATGAACAAGCCTCCAAAGACTAATGAAGACAATCCTTTGATCAAAGTGTTGTTGAACTCAGAGTTCTTAAAAAATCAAAGAGTAACTGATTTTAATGGTTAACTAAAACTAATTTAACAATCTCTAGGTCACTATCAATAGAATTCACATCAGATATGAGGATGATCAAATCACTTATAAAGGCCCAATTGCACTGGGATTCATGATCTCAAACATTCAGATCGGTCCAAATGAAGAGATCGAAATCGGAATTCCAGTCCAACAAGAAACACCACATTTTGGCTACTATCAAGCTGAGAAGAAGCTGGTGGATGGACTAATACAAGAAATATTAGAGTAATTATCAATCTATTGTTTCATTATTAATTTCCATTCAAGGCATCCCAATGGTCGAGGTGTCTCTTATCATGTTACAATAAATGGAATAGAGACATATATTACGTTAAACTCGGAAATGTATATCCCCTACTCGCTCTACGAGGCCACAATGGACACGCCTCAGGGAATATTCGAAGCTATGCCTCCTCAAGAGCTGAAGGGGCTGATGCTAACGTAATTTTTCTGCTTTGAGACAATTTAGTCAGCTTATAATAATATTTCAGTTATTTCGAGAATGTGAAGCATCATAAACACCCTCTGCTCCGCATTGAGCAGATTAAGCTGCAGGTGCTGCTCGCTATTCGTCAGGATGTTACAAGGAACTGGCGACAATATGTGCTTATGAAGGCGGCTCTGAATAACGTGGCGGTGGACTTCAAACCAGATATCCTCCAAGACACTGTCGATCTCGCTGCTTTCTTCGGCAACTATCAAGGGAGAATGCTGCTTCACAGATTCAGACCTGAATGTAGACCGATTCTGAATAGGAAACTTTACTCTTTGACTTCTCAAACGGCGCTAGTGAAAAAGGAAATTACAAGGTAATTTATCAAAAGTTTTTCAAATCACATAAACTCTCTTGTAGAGAGTGGTGGCGCCTGATCCTCTGGTTAAATCGATTGAAGAAAGCCCAAGGAAATGAAGAAATCATCGAGAAGATGTATGCCCAATTCCAAAGGACATCGTTGTTATATAAGTTGTCAGAAATCAAATCTGAAACGAAGTAAAAAGTCTTCCACCTCACCCTCATATTCAAATTGATTTTCTCAGGACGGTTCCCTTGGAAGAAAAACCTAAACCCATTGGAAATAACAATATCTCTCAAAGCATCACCAAACAACCTGATCTAGAAACTAACAAGGGCACCCTCAATGGGACTCCTACGAAAAAAGAATTGCCTGCAAGAGAGGATGAAAATTACCAAAGATTTAAACTCCCATACGTCTATGCTTTCTTTGAAACGAAGAACATCAGCATAAATCTCCGCAAAACTAATAACAAAACCTTCCTCAATGTCCGATTGGATTATATTCACTTGAATGCTTTGGGAAACATTGAATTTGAGAAGAACCACTCCATGACATTCCATATGAGCGGCTTTAGAATATTTTACTATTACAGCGATACTCCCAAGCAAATATTTGCCGGCAACCCAAAGCCAAGTGGTGGCGATTATTCACGTGATCAGAGTATGATTCAACAAGACTATCGAAAAGATCAGAACGCCAGCATCTTCAAAGGAAAGCAGAGTCAACTAGGAAGCATGAATAACGTTGCGTTGGACCGCTCGACCAGAATGGAGAGGCCAACGGCACACAGTCACGGAAAAACGAAAGTAACAGCGACTAATCTGGGCACTGATGTCGTGATTTTGGAGATGAAAGACAGCATCATCTTCAAATTCAATTTCAAAGTGCTGGACAGCTCTGCTAAGAGCTTGCAAGTTCGAACAGAGATTGGCGAGATTGAGGTTAAAATCGAAAATGCTGTGGTCAAAGACGCTTTTGAATACATCAATGACCTTAGGAAAAACTACTCCGTGCGACATTTGAAGCTGGACCTTGATTTAAAAAAGAAGCTGAGAGTGATGAGGATGAAGATGATGAAAAACGTGGTACTTCCCCAGAGTCCAGAGAAGACGAATATCCTCACACAAGATAGTCCTCAGAGGGTGATATTGCAAGAGTCAGTTGTTGATCAGTCGATGTCAAAGCAATCGCCTGACCGATCAAATTACGTGCTAAATATGTCGAAGAACGAATCCGCTTATATGGATATCTTTAAAAATAAGTTCCAGAGCTACCTCAGCGGCGCTCAAACTAAAATGGCTGAAACTATCATTGCTGATATGATATCTCCAGACCCAATGAACCTCTTCTTGAGAAAGCTGACTCATTTTTTCCAATCTAATGAATTGATGGTCTCTATCAACATAAACGGAATCTACATTGTAATCAGCGAGAGTGCGCCTCAGAGCGTTGAAAAGACTGAAATAATGTCCGTTACTATCCCAAAAGGCAAAGTTTTCGTATCCTTGAACTACAACAGAAAGAGCTTGAACCTTGTTGATGTGTATGGCTTCAAAGTCGAAACCTCCAGCAAATTCCAAGCGATCTACTCATTCGTCAAGGTAAATATTTATAAAGCTTCAAATTTCTTAATGTGACTTATCATTTGTAATAGAAAATGAAAAATATTATAAAAATGGGAGTTGAATTCAACAGAGATCCGAACAGCAAATTCTACGAGCTCATGGGGAAGAAAAAGGATCTCACCGAAGAAGAAATTGAATTCCGAAAGCTCTATGCTACTTCGACAGAGGCTGAAAATCCTAAGAAATAAAAAGAATATGATTGAAAACACAAATGTATGGCTATGTAACAAAATTGTGAGAGAACATAAGATAGAGCTTTGAACTTTACATACTCTAAGCAAAAACTTTATACTTTATACAGAAACTTTTATAAAAACAAAACTAAAAAGCATTAGGACAATAACGATAATAAAACATTCCATCCAACACTTCTGGATAAGTTGATGAATCTGGACACGGAGCACGCAAGAGAGTTGAATTATGAATATTGTGTGCGAATTTTTTTTTCTCATAGCAATTTCTAATATATTAGCTGTATCTTATATCCATAACAAAAATGTACTCGTTTAAGATGATAAGTTCGTATAGCCAATACTGCCTATATTAGTTAAGTTTAGGATTACAAAATACCTGCGACAAGATATATAACAGTAAGTCGTAGAAAAAATATAAGAGGAAAATAGTAAACGAAGTATTAACAAAAATAGTATAGTGTATGATGCTAACCTATTTAATACAAAACTATTACACTTATATATGTAGCTATTACACTTGCTGTTTAGACTGAATTCTCTTCCTTGTCTAATGGCACTCTTACGAGGGGAGTTGAATATTCAACTCTTTCACCAGTTTGTTGTATTCTTCCAATCTGCGGTATAATTCCTTGTTGACCTTTCGTTGTTCAAGAATTGCCATATCCTTCTCGGCTACAGTTTCTGTTAACGTATTAACCTTCGCAGATAATATTATTATTGTAATTTCGAGGCCAGAGAAATTTACGATTTTCTGTAAATATTCAACGTTATCTTTCGTTTCTTTTTCCTTGGCACCGCCGAAAATTCCCCATCCAGAACTCTTCTCACCAGTACTAGATTTGCTAGCCACTTTGAATCTATTTAGCAGAATCTAACACCATTCAAATGAAAATAAATATTAGTTACGTTTCTAAGGTTTTTTCTAAAATGGCGACGTGAGTTTTCAGGAGTTCAATCTCGCTCTCATATACCTTTAACCTCTCAGCCATCAACGGTTTCTCCCGGTCAACGCTTTCACTCGAGTCTTCTGATCTTTTTCTTGTCAGCTTCACTTCGTTCTTTGGAGTGTTTTGATAACTCTTCGGACCTACAGTTTCATCTGTAATTTCCGAAAGAGAATCTTTTGTGTGACTCCAAGCGATACTATCAAATTCCTGGGAAGGAAGGGCTTTCACTCTCTCAGAATTAAAGGAAGGACTATCTGATACTAGACTAAAAGTCCCTCTCTTTTTTATTCCACCTTTCTCAGTCTCAAGCAGCAAAGACTGATATTTGCGATTCAAATGGTTAATCTGGCTCTCAAGGGTCTCTATTTGTTCCGTTAAACGTACATTATTCTTGGATAAGATAGCCATTTCGGCTTTCAGGGCTGCATGCTCAGTTTCCGTGTTTAATGCCTTCGTTTTCCAATGATGTATATCGTTTTCAGCTGCTTTCAAGGCCGCTTCAAGTTCATGTCCCCGAGAGCATTGCTTGATTTGTATTGATTCAGCGTTCAATAAACTATCATACAATTCCTGGAGTTGCGCTGCCTGACTTTTATAGAGATTGATCTCTTGCGCACAAAAGATTTTCTCGGAATTGAGTTTATCGTTCTTTTTCTTCAGATCCTCTGCTCTTTCCAACAGCGCGTCAAAACTTTGATTCAAATCCGTTAACTGCTCAGACAACTCCCCGACCTGCCCTTCGAGCAGCTCCTTAGCCGCTCTCTCGATCTTTAATTCGTCTACCAAAGAGAAGTTTTCTTTCTTCAGAACAGAATTTTCGTGAGTGAGGTTGCTTATTTTCATCAATAATTCTAAGTTTCCTTTCAGTCTTGATGTGTCTCTCTGGGAATCAGCTTTAATACTTGTTTTTTCATTGCTTTTAATTGAGTCAGCCTCCTTTACAAGCTCTCTATCTGTAATTATGCTCTCCCTCGTTTCTTCCTTAAGATCATCATGTCTTAATAGCTGCTCTCCTGTAATAGTGCGAATACATAATGCATAAATATCCCTCTCTATGTTATTCTTGCATGAAAGTCTCATTGATTTGTCAGGCGCAAAATAAATATCAAAGATATTATTGGTCCACTTTAAAAAGTTTATCTGAGGGTAATCGCCTGAAAACTCGCATGAAATGAAACTTTTGAGCTGTTTTGAGGGGTTCTGCCCTGCAGAAAGTGTGACTTTGTTTTCTTGTTTGTTAATTTCGAGGATCCCTTCACAAGGAAATGAAAACTCTTCGGCTGAGTAATCAAACCTCACTTCTTCAATTCCGACTCTAACGCTGCTTAAGGCTGAGAGATAGGCTTCTGCGCTCGCTTCTATTTGTCCATCCATCACAATGGGCCCGGTTTCCTTAATAATAGGGCCTTTAGTATAATCATCTTCAGAAACAATAGGAGTTGCTTCGACAACGATTCTAGAAATTTGCTTTTTATTAGTATCAGAAAACTTGATTCTTCAATACATAGTGCCAACATCGTCAATAGAAGGTTGATAGAAAGCTCCTGTAACGCCAGGAACCTCAGTAAGTCCATGCTCAGTTTTGTTGAACCATTTACATCTAAGAGGAAGTGCCATTCCTGCTTGAGGTCCTAGAAAATTGTCATACACAGTTTAGAAAAGCATAACAGATCTTGGGCATTACCTGTTTTAATGAAAGCAGAGGCAATGCAGACATCAGTCTGTTTAGGACCACCGGTGAATTGGAAATCAAACTCAATTCCATTGGCTTTCTCAGTTTCATGCTGAAATTTAGGTTTTGAATCCTTTGCAAAGGTTTTTAACCGAGAGCTTGCTGAATCAAAAATGCTTCCAAAGCTGAATTTTTTGTCCTGCATGGTTTCGCTTAATCTTGATTTGACAGAATTCTATTGGAAGTCTCTTTTTTAAAAATAATACTCGTTAAATAAGACTTATAATTCCAAATTCTTTTTCAAATTAGCCTCGCAACGCACTACATTTGATACTGAATTTTTAATTACCAGTCCATGATGTTAAGTTCACAGGCAAATTTCAGTAGTTTTTTTGCTACTGAAACCTGAGTTCGAGTATGATTCAGGTTTCTGAGAGTTGACTCTTATGTCAGTGTGGTGCTGCTGCATATCAAAAACAAATCAATTTAAAAAGGCCACCATGAGAATGGTTTTCGTCATGAGCGTTTTAATTTTCCACTATATACATTCATATATTTCTACTACACACATATAAGTGTCAAAATTCGCACTACCAAAATTTTCAATGAATTTACAATTATATTAGCGAGCGCTCTTTAATGAAGAGCCAACATCTAACTCAAAAAAAAGTTTGACTCAAAATTGTTTTAGTCTATTAGATATATATTCCTATCTAAGCTTAATGAATTCTTTGGTTTTTCGTAGATCTCTTGAGGACTCTCTCAACAAACTGAGTTGACTTATCCATCATCATTTGATTATAACCCATTTCAGACATGGGTTTAAATTTTTAACTTTGGTTTACGGGGGAATTTTCTCCTTTTCGATCTGTATTTTGATTTTTTGAGAAACCAAATTCATCAGTCCCCGTATCTCCAGTTTGATAGCCATACCTATTTATAATTGTCAGTCAGATCTTCACAAGAACAACGTGTTGTTATACTTATTTAGAAGATAATTCGGCGCTGTCTGGTAGCTATTCGACTCAAGCTCTGAGTAAGCATCATCAATAAATCCTTTTATTTCATTATCAGCTAATTTCTTTCTACTTCGTCTCAGCTTTTTGGATTCTGATTTCTTCTGAGAAGACTCCTGAAATATCAACTTTGCTAAATCAGTAACAAATTCAGTTTGTGAATTGAAGACTCCATGGAATTTGTCTTTGGCTTCGCTGTGTCTGGGAGTGAGACGAGGAGTAAGATGACGTGTCGTTCTGCTGGATGTAATGTTAGTATCCCTATCCGTTTGCCTAAACAGTGATCCGACAGTCCTTCTTGTACTATTAGTCCTGGAGGTGCTTGACTGAAGAGTATTCTCTAATTCAGAGACACGTTTCGCAGGAACTCCCACGCGTGGGATTTTGGGTGTCAAACCAGTCGAAAGAGTTAGTGTCAATTTCTTCTCAGGAGTTCTTTCGAGTATTTTTTGGGTTTTTCTTCGGGCAAAGATTTGATCATCAGGGTCAGCTTCTTGAAGAGGCAGAGCTTTTGTGTCGGTTGCAACGGAATTTCGGTGCTCTTTGTTTTTTGGAGTAAGATAGAAGGACGAATGATGTTGCGAGCTAGATCTTATCAAAGAGCAGTTTTCTGGTTTTTCGCTGGTCTCACCATTTATGGTTTGCATTTCTAAAGTCTGATGCTGGCTGTTATTACCACTACGCGGAGTAAGAGCAGCTTCTCTGAAGAATCGGTGCTTCTGAGTCGATGTACGAGGAGTTTTTGAAACAATTTTTACTTCTCGAGGGGAATGAGGTTGTTGTGGAGTTTGAAATCTACTTAAAAAATTGGGGCTTCCTGTACCTTTGCAAGGAGTACTCTCTCGCCGTTGCTTGATTTCCTCGATTAGATCAATAGTTGGCTTTGTTAAGATAGATGTAGCCCATTCTTGAGGGGGTCGTTTCTTCGAAAGACCCAAAATCGGTTGAATATCAAATCTTTTGTCATGGTAGGCCGAGATTTTATTCAGCTCTTTAATGTTGCTCATCATTTTCTGTACGCCTTCTTCAATTCTCATACGAGTACTTTTATAATCTCTTGAATATACATTGAGGGAACTCTTCGCTTCGATGAGAGTAAAACGACTGCGTCCTCGAGGCTGGAGAGGCGCTATCAGCCTGTTGCGGTGTCTTGTCGTAAAATCTTGGGTCGAAGGATCTGAAGCAGGAGTAAAATCCTCAGGATGTTTCATAGCTGCAGAATCTCGTTGATGAGTTGATCCTTCTTCTGATATCGTGCTGGTTCTTTTTCTGAATATGTGTCTCTTGATGGAAGGTGTTAGTAGCATCTTAGCAATTTTGACCGCGAACTATTGGCTTTTTTTTTTAAACAAAATTTATTTATTAATCGCGAAAATTAATTGACCAGGCAAATTTTTTCTGAGAATACGTTTTTATTAATAGGTAAAAGCACTAATCCATCTCAACAATTTCGACCACAAATTGGAAAATTTTTATGTTGGGGTAGGCCTTTCTTGCATACAGAAGCGAGAAGAGTGGTACAGATCAACATATTTTGTAAATACGAATCCTTCATTTTGTATTGAAAATCTTATTCGTAAATTCTCAAAATAATTTTGAGTTCATGCAACGGAAACAGAATGATGAAATATCTATCCTGAACTTGAACTCTTAAACTGTAAATTCTAAAGTATTCATATTAATTTAACATACTTAGATATTGAAAATCAAGCTGATTGTGATGTAGTAGTTGGTTTTTCTTTCTTGTTGACAGGAAGAAATCATAGGTTAGTGCCAAAAACTCACTGTACAATGTGTGCACGAAGCTTTTAGTAATCGCAAGAGCTTCAATCAGAGAAATTGAAGAGCATAACCTACTGAAGATTATTATCAGTAATTTATTAAATTTTTTTTTTTCCGATGTAATTCATGAGAAGAATTTAATTAAATTAGTCATCAGTGAAGCTGACTGAAGATTTCGCTAGCTTGAAGTTAAGAAGATTTTTTACAAGCAAGCGAATATTCAGCAAACATTCATATAAAGACAGGATTGAGTAATTGAGTTTAGGTCTCTCTTCTTTTTGAGCTAGAATATGTGGAATTTGTAAGAACTAACCAAAGAAATTTTACAATGAACAGCATAAATCGTTTTACCTACATCTCCTTTGAAGAATAAATGTTTCAGCTTTTGAGGTGCCGCGTTTGGTAAAGCAATACCTTTTTTTTCGTTCTTCTGCTCGCTAGAAGAATCATTTGGATTTTAGAGGGCAAAAATCTTCATTTTGACAGAGCGCAGAAGGCACTAACATAACAAATGATGTTTATGTTTTTTCAAACATTTCTAAATATTTCCTACAACCCTCTATACACAACAAAGTCAGAAAACTCGTAGAGTTCTAAATTCAAACTATTTTACCATGCATATTGTTTCGCATCACTCAGGACTTAACAGCAATGCTTGTTGAAACCTTCTTAGTGTTAATTTAGCTAAATTCCTGTTTGAAATCTCAAGATATTTTCAAAAAAATTTTAAGATTCCCATTTGATTTTTCATATGTATTTTGGTAGAAGCAATTTAATCAAACCTCAAAGCTATCTGTGTTTCCATTTAGATTCAGACAAAAAACGGAAACTCAGATAACACAATGAAAATACTTAAAGGCTCCAGTGCGTTGCTTATCGTCTTCCTTTTTGCTCTCTCAGCTAGTGCCAATGACGCCATCCTAACTCTGAAGTCGCCATCCACATCTTCTCCATCCCAAATAATTTTCCAGAGCGATCCCTATAACGCAACATTGAAAGTGGGAGAAGATTCTTCCTTTGTCCTACAGAATGGAAACAAAAGCGTGCTCTCCTATAACAGCACAACAGATGTTTTAACATCAGATTACAATCTTGAGTTGGGAAGCAGCCTTAGTCTCTCAGCAGGTTCAAATAATCTTCAATTCCAAGGAATTAATCAATGGAAACTTTGGGTCGACGATGACTTTGAAGATAACGATTCAAGGCAAGGGTGGTCTCAAACAGCGATAGCTACTTGTGGGAACTCACCTAACACCTTTCTTGGTAGAAAACCTTGCCGAATGTTATCATAAATCTTATAAATGCTAGGTGGTCATTGCAATTTGGGATCAGAAACTGCAAAAAAGACTTTTTCCGGACTTCCTACTCATACAAAGGTAACGATATTTTAATTGGCTATGACAAATTTGATAACAATAATGTGCTAGGTTAAAGTAACATTTAATTATCATTTTTTCGATGCTTGGACTGGACAGACAGCTTGGGCAAAGATTGGTGGGGAGTACGTCTGGACTGAAAGATATACTTGGTGTGAGGGTATTCTACCATTCTATTGCAAGAAGATGGGAATCAGTGTGTGCGGTGATGAAACTCCTGATAGAATTGGAAGAGCAGTACAAATAATTACTCAGCATTCAGACTCCTCAATTACATTGTCATTTGGTTCAACGATCACGGGTGACTCATGCTTGGTCTCTTGGGGGATAGATAATGTGAGGATTTATATTGCCTAAATAGTTCAATTGCAAAATTATCATTTGCTGTAAGACATTTTTTTTCACAAAGACATCATTTTACATGTACGTTTGTAGTATGTCTTATCTCGCAAAAAAAAAGTTACACTGAGCTCCAAATTAATTGGAAGATTGTCCATGCCAAGAAAGATGATTGATTTAAATTCACTAAATCATTAACGCTAAGAAAATCCTCAGAAATGAAAGGCATTATCAATTTTTTTTTGCTATACTGAACAAGAAAAGTTCATAAAAATGATATCTACAGAAACAAACAACATCATATCAACATCAAATTAGATTAGGAAATCATTCATACCACCAATTCCTTGAAAACTTTGATTTACAGAATTATTTTGGGAATTCTTTTTAAGATACATATCAAAGTAACTCTTTTTTCCTTTCCCTAGCAGTTCCATTGAACCCGCCTCGAAGCTTCGGTTCATTCGCTCAAATGAAGTATCAGCACGGCTTTTAATGGTCTTTCGTTGATCATTTACCTCGTTGGTGCCAGAGCTCGTTCCTGCTGCACTCGCTCGACGAGCAAAGGCTCTCTGAAACACCCTAGTGTTATCAAAATTTTCCTTTGGAGGCAGCACATTCGGAGTGGTTTCATTGAGCTGATTGGCGAGATTAACTGTCGCAGGCGATGCATCGTAACGTTTTCCTCTTGAATAATCTCCGTTTACGCTCGAATAGCTTTTTTGGCTACGATTTAGATCTCCAGGGGTAGACATTAAGTTTGATCGTTTGAGATTTGAAGGAGGATTAGATGCAAATCCTTTTTGTTTTTCGTGTATACTTTCGTTTAGGTTTTGACCTCTATCTATACCCAATAAATTAAGGTCGCTTTCTCTTAGACCTGCCTCTTGATTGTAGTACACACGTCGTCCAAAGTCAATCGAACTATTCAGCTGGGAGGTCTCGAATCTCACTCTTCTGTTTGGGCTAAGTGCTTCAAGCGACTTTTTCCCTTTGATCCCTTCTTGGGAAAGCGTTTGATTCAGCTGCACAGGATTATTATCGCCAGAATTCCTTTTTCCGTCTGTTTTCTCGCTTTCTTTGAGCTTATCTTGCAGCTTGAAATATTTCACGAGAAGTCGATGATATTTTGCCTCCCATTCAATAGAATTTTTACTGAGTTCTTGCTGCACCGTTTGGACCAATTCAACGATAGATTCAATGAACTCGTACTCTGATAACTGCGAGCCTTCCTCACCTCTCAGTCTATTAGTCAAAGTTTTCCATTTCTCAGAAGATAGAATGATATCTTTGACCCTCTCTGATGTCATTCCTTGGACCTGAGCAGATTGGCTCTTTTTTTGAAGCGTTTCAGTGAGTTCATCCTCAGTCGATTTTTGAGTTTCAAGTTCAGAAAGCCTTGTCTTCATAGTTTCGTATTCTTTGACGAGAAACAGATATTTATTTTCTATGTGAGTTTTTTCAGTCTTTTGGAGATAATTCTCGTTTTGAAGCTCTGTATATGCACGACTTATCTCTCTCATCTCTGCTGCTAGCTCGGAATTAGTAGCGAACAGCTCTTTCTTCTCAACATCTAGTCTGGCAATTGTTTCATGAAGGCCCATCAGCTCAGTTTCCTGGAATGATTGAAGCTTTTCTTTATTAACATTTTCCATTTCTATTTGCTTCCTCTGGACATCTGCGATCTCATCTTCTAACTTCTCTATCTTTCTTATCAGCTCGTTGTTTTGAGAAATCAGCAATTGCTTATCTCTTTCATCAGACTCCTTCATTTCTTGTAGCATCTTGCATTTGCCGCTCAGGGACTCTATCGTTTTCTTATAAGTCGTTTCGGTCTCTTTCATAATTTGCAGTTCGGTGCTAGTACTTGCATATTTATCTCTCAATTGTTCAATCTCTCTTGATGATTTCGTTTTGTGGTTCTCTAACAGCCTCAGTGATTCTTTCATCTTGTCCTCTTGCTGTTGGCGTTGCGTGAACTTCTGCAGCTTATCAACGTAGTTCCTTTTATCGTTTTCAAGCATTTTAACTCTTTCAGAAACCTCTTTGTAAGCGGCCTCTTGAGTTGAGTATTTCTTTTGCAGGGCCACAAAATTCGCATTGGCGACCTTCAGGTCATCAACAAGTCTTTTGATGTTCGCGTTGAGTCTGGCTTTCTCTTCTTCCTCTTGCTTCAGTCTTTCTTGTAACTCCCTGAGATTTTCCAGGTTTCCATTGACTTCTTTTGAATAATTCTTTTCTTTTGCCTTGAATTGCTGGAGCTTTTCCTCTAAGAACTCGATATGCTCTGCAAGTTGCAGCTTTTCAAGCTCCATCTCCTCGATTCTTTTGAGTCCAATAGTCTCGTTTAGAGCTTTAAGTGCTCCTCCAGCACCGGATTCATCGAGCCCTCTTCTACCGAGACGGTCTGGGTTATTCGCGTTTGTCACTGTAACTAACAGCTCTGTTTCGAGTTGTTGAATCCTACCCAAGTATTGCTTGACAAGTCCTTGTAGCCATTCATTCTTCTGATTCAAAGTTGCAATTTGCTGAGACTCTTCTTCCTCTGAATGTGTTCTGAGCTCTTTGAACTTCGCTTCTAAGAGGTCGACTGTCGCTTGGAGGGACTTCTTTTGTTCGTTCTGCATCCTGATCGTGTCTCTTGCTTTTGCAAGCTCAAATTCCAAGGTCGTCTATCATATCATTGAGAAAAAGGTCTGAAGTTATGAAGGTGCTTACGTTTTTCAGTTGAATATCAGATGAGGTGGTGATTCGCCCATTGCTTAGAGACCCTTCGTTTTCTTTGTTCTCTAGCCCTTGTATTACAAAGGTATCATTATAATCCACATGATTCAATGCATGGAATTGCTCTTCTTTTTCAGAGCTAAATGAATTAGAACCTATAAAGTCATAGGAATGATACATTCCAGAGAGGGTTTTGTTTAAGGATTTTTTCCCATTGTTCTTTTTGTGCCAAGCTATAGTAGTGCCTTGCTTCATTGTAATTTCTTTGATTATGATTTGATGAGATTCAAATTATTTTAAAAACTCAAAACTTAACTGAAAAATTTACAAAACTTAATCTATTTAAGAGCGTGCAAATGCAAATTCATTTGATGATTGAGATTGAATGAACCTAATAGTATTTAGTTATCCTTAGAGGTGTGAACCTTGTTAGATTATTGCCATATATCGAACATTTGCATATATACTTCTGAAGATTTTTAATCTAACCTAATCTAATTAGCACTTGCTAATCCCTTTGGTGTCGAGAAGCTCTCAACTCCAAAATATACACAGTTTCTTCTTCTCTTAAACTTAAAAACATTTTGCAATTTGATTTCTAGGTCATCACTTGTTTCAGCAGGTTATGTTTCAATATCTGAGCTATCGGTTATAATTAATTTCAGGATATCTCATTGGAAATGATCTCTCAAAGCTCTAACCTGCAAATGAAGAGGTATTTATTCCTTTGGAGAGGACTATTTGAAGATATACGGTCGAGTATTGAATCTGACCGTTCTAAATGGATGAAGCACTATAAAAAAGTCACAGACAAGCTGAGAACTTTAGTCGACAAATATAATTGCTCGCTTGTATTGATCTCTCAAAAAAATAAAGCTCACATTGACGAGTGGATTACTTTTTTCAAGGAACAATGCAAGGAGGTCGAATTTCCCACTTTTGTAGTGATGACAGTGAAAGAGAAAACAAGATATAAAGGAGCTTCGTATGAAGCACCCTTTCTCGAAACAACGGAACATGGCTGCCAGATCGGAGGCTATGCTGATGGTGATGACAGTGGTAAAGATGGCAGTTACCGTAAGGCTGCTCAGAGGATACTGAACGTACCTGATGTAGCACGAAAGTTCCATTTCTTCCTCACTAATAAGGAAGATGATTCAGATACAGCTAAAAGTGAAGGTTTTGACAGCTACTATGTTGGCACTCGATTAGATTTTGAAGACGTCCTTGACAAGATTGAAACAAAATTATCTGGACAGCAAATAGAATTTTATGATGAACAGTTAGTAGAGCTGCTTCGGGAACCGATTTCACCCGAAAAATGGCAGAAAGAGATATCCTTAGACAACAATTTTACATTTTTAAGAGGAGTAAAGATAGAATCAGAATACTTCCATAGCGGCATCTTCATTCAGCAAGAAAAGGGAGCTGAATGGCTTGGCGAGAGTGATGCTAATGATACTGAGATTGAATGGAAAATTGCTTGTAAGAGGAAAATTGCAGCAGATTTCTATGAATGTTTTGGCGCTAACGTCGTCAAGATTAAACTTTCGAAACAGAAATTAGTGAAGGATGTGGACCTAAACGAGAAAAAGAAAGAATCGTTCTACGTGATGAGCGAAATTCTCCCAACATTAACAACTTACAGAGACGGGTTAGGAAGTAAATATGACCCAAAGAACCTCATTCCAGAAGGAAAGATCATTTTGAAAAACGGTAAGAGTCTTGATGAAAGAGGCTTGGGACATATCTTGGCTGTCGCCATATTCATCAATGATAAAGAACCTTTCGGGAAGAAAGGCAACGGAATCGGATTTCTGGAAGAAGATGAAGAAGGATACTCAAAGACTATTAAACTAGCGCCCAGTGGAATGTTTAGTGAGATAGAGTTGAAAGAGAGAGTGATAAGAGTAGGAAAGGAAGTGATACAATTCGATTCTCTTGAAGCCAGAACAAGACTAGAGTTTTTGGTAAGTTTGAAAAAAATTATTGACGCTGACAACGCTACGATTGAAAAGATTTTAAATCAAAAAGGAGGAGAGACCTATTGCCCCTCTTGGAAAGCAGAAGCAGAACAGTTAGCAAAGGGGTTATTAAGTCGGAAAGAGAAACTGAAGTCCATTTATGAATATGATTTAAAAAAGATAATGAAATTGGGATAAATATTTACTTTTTGGTATTATTCCATGCACCAAGTTCCTAGTCGTCACAACTACACACGGTTTGTATTGGTTAAAATAGAAAAAAAGGATCTGCTTTCTGGCTTAAAATTATTATTTCCCTCTATAATTTCTGATTCTAGTGATTGCAATAACAAAGATATTGTCAGAAATTGTTAGATTTTTGCAATTTCATAGTACTGCTAGCTAAGGATTGAATCTCATTTGGGATGGCGTTTTTCCAGAGAAGGAAAAGATAGCGTTTTGAGGTTTTTATCGATGGACCGAATTTCTGATTATAATAATTCTATTTAAGAATGAACAAATTCTGATGATTGGTCGATGCGCATATAATATTTTCGCATTGCATCTGACTTATAATATCAAAAAATTATTCAATGGAATCACTAGAGCAGCCAATCATTGAAGACGAAAAATTTACAATACGGACGAGCTTACAAAAGCGTCTTGGACAAATTTCGTGATCCCGTCTGCCTCAGAGTCGTCAACATTATCAATAAGATAAAAACACCACGTCATTGCCTCTCTTGCAAGCGAGTATTTTGCTATGACTGTGCTCATCAGCTTCTCAACAAACAAAAGGACTGTCCAATCTGCCGAAAGACGTTCCTAATTGGTGTACTGGCCTGGGAACCACTAAATTTCCTACTTGAACTCACCTGTAAATGCCAAAATTATAAAACTGGCTGCAAATTTGCATCTTCTCTAGAGCTATTAGCTGTCCATGAGAAACAATGTGGCTTTGATCAAATACAACATGTACAGAAAAACGTCATGGCTGAAAAACCTTTGAAAATTTTCCACAACCTTGCTGATGATATGAATCCAGAAGAGTTTTCGCTTGGACTTGGAGGTAAGTATCAAGAAAATGGATTCGAATCTGGGGAGCAAAAAATTCCGCTTGAGTTCATCTCTTCTGTTGGAGATATTATAGAGAAATATAAAACTAGGCTTAATAGATTAGATTCGATTTTCTCTCAAAGCCAGGGAACACAAATAATGCCATGTCAATTCGACTCCTTTGCGCTATACCTTAAAAGCTATAGTAAATCGGAACGCCTGCTACGCTGGTACGTGCTGGATACTTGTTTGCTGGACTCTCCAGGTCTTAAATATCAAATCGGTCTTCGAGCGCTTCAAGAGGATGCTCAAGCATGGAGTAACCTTCAAACATTACTTGGGACAGACTATACCTTAGGCGAGTTGGAACTGACTAAGGAAGAGGAAAAAGCTCTTGACAGTACACTCTCTTCTTACATGGAACAACTTACTGCTGCAGAATATTGTTTGTATATGCTCGAAAAAGCCATCAGCGAACAATGTAAAGCGTTTATTTATGGAGTTAAAAAGCTGCGACAACTTGTAACAATTTTTTGTTTTTTGACAATGTCTAGCAATCATAGGGACCTGCTCTCACTCAGCCTTTTAATATTGTTCTGAAAAGAGTAGCAGGAGCACTCGTGCTTTACATTTCTTCCACCTTGGAACTTCCACAATCGTCCTATAAGGTAACGAATATTTTATAACAAAAACGTGACTAACTTTATTCAATCAAAGACGAGTCTATTAATGAATATTTTTCTTGCACTCGTCAAAGGAGTCTTTGAAGAAGGAGATGTGCATGTATAACAAGTCCAAGCAATTCTTAGAGATATTATGGCCGATGAAACGAATTTTGACGACGATGAGCAATTAGACTCGTTTATCAAATTTGCTTGCAAAATGGATACCTTTCCCCATAGCATAGAAAGTCTTGATGTGGCTTTACAGGATTTTAAGTCTGAAGAACTGGAAAAGCGTATGGCCGCTCATGCTGGGCACGAATTAAAAGCATATAACTGGAAAAAAGTTGGAAAATCATCTTACTCGAACCTTATAAACAAAGAGTTCGCAAAATTCAAAGCCAAATATGAGGTAAAACGATTTCTGTCTTGAACTAAAATCGAATTTATCAAATCGATTAGATTTGCGTGAATTTCAGCAAAAAGATTGTGACTACAAAAACGCCGTTGAGCCAAAAGCAAAGAGATGATTCGATTTATGCAAATAATTTAGTAGTAATTTTAATTATTTTGTAAACATTGCTTATGGAAAGGTTTCTATCTTTTATCAGTCAAAATAAGCTTCTTCACACTGGAAAAATCAGCACAAAGAAACTACATTAGTAGAAAGTGAAAATCTATTACTGGTATAGGATATTTTGGGGCGTGCTGACGCAGTTCAATGACAAATTTTTAAATAGGGATTTTCGATTTGTTATAGATAATAATGCATTATTATTCAATAATTTTGTTAACATTAAGCTGTCATACTTGTAGGGTTTCTATGGTAAATGCTTATCGAACTTCGTGAGAAACCCGTGGATGTGCACGAAACTGATCTTAGAAAGACGTAAAGAGCGCAGACTAGCTTCCAATGTTCTTATGCTCGAGGAAGAGTCTTAAAATTAAATACTAGTTTCCTTCCTGCTAGTCTCACGAGTTTCTCCTTCAAATTATTTTCTAAACAACACGGTCAGCTAAAATACCAGCTGCTGTCCTTCACTGTTCTTGTATAAAAAAGATCGAAATATGCAATTAGTTTATTGGGGTGCCTCATTCACTCATCCCTATTAAAACTCTTTAGTTTTAAACAAATTCAATCGTCTCAAATGCAAAACAAACCCTAACGATTTGATGATATCATGAAATTTTAATTTTTCGGTATCAGAGTATAAGTTAAATAACATTGAGGCCAGTGTACAGAAAAAATTTAAAGTTTCCCTTTATTAAGTTTTTCCGATATGGAATCAAATGAAAGCGCTTTCATTGAAGACGATAGGTTCGAACTCAGGACCGAGCTCGAGAAAGGCATCTTGGAAAACTTTAGAGACCCGATTTGTCTCGGTATTGTAAATATTCTCAATAACACCAAGAAACCCGCCGAATGCCTCTCTTGCAGACAAATCTTCTGCTACGACTGCGCGCATGATCTCATAAACCGCAAAAAAGACTGCCCTCTCTGCAGAAAAAGCTTTACGATTGGCCCCATGAACCATAAACTCCTCAGCATCCTCTTAGATATTGAATGTAAATGCCAATACTTTAATCGAGGTTGCGAGTATAAATCGCCTTTAAAGCTGCTTACCTCTCATGAGAAAGAATGCACGCATAAGACCAGCAAAGAGGTGAGTCAGACGACTGGGATGAGAGGGTCTAAGGTCCTTACAAGAGAAGAAACTCAGAAAATTGATACTTTGGCAATGAAAATAGAGGATCTACATCTTGATGACGAAACTTTTAATCAGGTGATGGCCGCAGGGGCATTTGATGAGAACGGAAACATTGATTTTGCAAAGATTCAGCAGATCATACTTTCCAAAGGAAGCAATTCGACACAGAAGAAGGTGCCTCTTGAAGAAGAAAAGCAAATGCCAGGATCCAATCAGTCGACGCTGAAGCCTGAGTCTGTGAAGGGTGAAAATCGCAACGATGTTCCAGTTAGAGAAAAAAACTTCGCTCAAAGAGTTGGAGAGCAACTTGGAGAAAGCATTGGGTCGCTGTTTAATAGCTCTCAAGCAAGATCATCAAATACCATTGCCGGCTTTTTCAGCGGTTTACTTGCCAGTAAAAGCCACAAATCTCATAGCAAGGACCAAAACAATGGAAGCAATTCCAAGCCGAATCCTTTTCAAGTAGTATCTAGTTCCCAGATCAAAGGAAATCCTCAGTTCAGCCAGTCTCAGCAAGTACAACCAAACCAGTCACAGCAGCAACCTGTCTATTTCGTTCCAAATTTTGTCATGCTGGATGCTCGTTATCGCTGCCAAGGAGCTCATCCTCTTGGGCTGGTGCAAAATTTGGCACTTCTGCCTTTCACCAATAATCCTGACTACCAGCAGAATGCATTTTATTGCCGAGTGTGTCTGACACGACAGCTCGTTGGACCTGCAGGCGTAGTCCATTGCATGACCTGTCAGTTTGACGTCTGTCCCACTTGCGCAGCTTTTCCAATTACATGCAGCAGTAATCACATGTTGCAAAAGGTTTATGACCTGGTGAATCTTCCTCCTAAATACAAGACCAATGAGGCGTTTTGCAACGTATGTCAAATAAAAGTTAAACCTGACAGGATCGGTGTCCTTATCTGTCTCACTTGTAACTATCACATGTGCGTTGATTGCGCTAAATCGCCAGTGCTGTGCGCTCGAGGGCATCCTTTGAGGAGAGAAAATGGCGAGACATTTTTCCCAAAGAACAAGTACAGATGCCTAGATTGTGGCGAGCAAAAAGAGCGCATTGATAAGGGTATCGGAGTTCTGATGTGTAGAACATGCTTATACTACCGCTGTGAAGATTGCTTTATCAAGAACAGGCCACAAATGAAGTTCACCTGCGCTAAAAAACACGAGATGCAGAGGTTATTTAAGTTTGGAAATCCTAGTTTGTTTTCACTCCAGGTTCTCGGCATGTACAAGTGCCAGTCATGCAAAGTGTCAAAAGCAATTGACGCTAAAGGAGTTTGGAACTGCAGTAAATGCAGTTTCAATATCTGCACTGATTGCCTCGTAAAGCAATAAGAAGAGGTAACAAGGAGAATCCTAATTTACAAGAGATTGCTCGAATGGTTGTTGCAACAACAGACCGACAAATGATGAAGTTTTATTTTTTACGAACTGAACTGTGATTTTCATTATTTTGTTCCAGTGTTTTGTATGGAAAAGAACTCTCGGCCTTACATATCTAATTCTCAAACCTTTAAATATCTGAAAAGAGCTTGTAAATCTAAATCTTCAAACACAGAGAATGATAAACACAGCTGCAAAAAAGCAACAAGAAGATTATTTTCTATTCAATAGCGAAAGTAGAGTTTAATATCAAAATTTTCAGCTCTAGATATATGAGATTTGCGCACTATTAGCTAAATCATTTGAGAATAATTTTGCTTACAAATAATCCGTCCCCGCCATAATATCAAACGTAGCCACAAATGAACGAAGATGTTAAAGACATGCTCAACATTTCATCGTTGATCCTGGATCCTCAAAAAAAGAAAAAAAGCAAAAAGGAAAATGAGCCCAAAAAGAAATCTGGTATCAACTCATCAAATTATATCCTTTTTGATTCTTCTTGCCGCAGAAATTTCAAATAGAGAGGTTTACTCTCTTACAGGGGGTAATTATCCGATGATACAGCCTCTTAATACAATGCAAGTATCGTTAAGTCCATCCCGACAAAACCCTGATATTTCAAATATGTGCAATAGAAAGCAGACAATCAAGAGCCTTCGAGCGATGATAGGTGGGTTCTGGTCCCTATAGTTTTCGAGGAGAAGAATAAGCCAATTATTCAGCACTGGACTCGAGAAAGTGACAAGGATAAGGTTTTTTCTCATCAGAAGTTTAATGTAAAGTTGGATATCGTGCAATACACTGCTCAAGAATACGAGCAAAATATTAAGGTTCTCTGATCCTGTGCCGAGGAGGTGCTTAATGTTTTATTTAGGATATGGATCCTACTTGGACAAAGGAAGAGACAGATCATCTTTGGGATCTATGCAAAAATTTTGATTTGAGATTCGCGGTTGTTTATGATCGATATGACTCGAAATATGATCGAAGCATCGAGGACTTGAAATACCGATACTATAGTGTCGCTAAACGAATCCTTGAGGTATTCTGATGTGAAAGGGATGGATTAAATGAGTGAATATATAGAGTCGAGGAGAAACGAATCACCCTATTTGTGCATTCACATTCGATCCTGAATATGAGAAAGAAAGGAAATTCCATCTTGAGAAGTATATAATGAGAAATAAAGAGAAGAATGAAGAGGAAAAGAGATTGATAGAAGAAATCAGGAAATTAGATACGGTATTCAACAACGATGACGTGAATCTGAAATTGATGACATTTTCGCTCATAGATCATTAAAAAAGAGGAGAAAGAGCAGAAGAACTTGCAAACAATCATGAAAATTGATTTTAAAGAAGAAGAGGTAACCAAGACAAGGCAGCTCCATCTATAATATTGAGTAGATGAAAGATGAGGACGAAGAAAACGAAGAGGACAAGGCTTTGAATCAGCTCCTCGAAGAGCGAGTAAGAGTACTTATAACTCTTCGCTCTAACTTTTTGTTATAGCAAAACAACCCTTATGCTACTACCAATGAAAAAATCGCTTACTTCCGAAGTACACTCATGCATATCCCACTGCCTATCTCTGAGAGAATGAATAAAAAGGTAAGCATAATTATTTGGAATTCATTTTATCGAATTGAATTTTCTTAAGTTGAATCTCGTGCTTCAAGAATTGAACATTCCAGCGAAGCCTCTTCCAGCTGATGAAAATGAGAGGCTCTATGACAATCTTCGAGAAAATATTTTGAAAATGTTCAGTTTACAAAAGCATTTGAAAAGAAGAGAAGCGGTAATGAAACATCAATTGAATCCAAAGATTAAACGGCTTTGAAATAGGAAATTAAAAAATTAGAAGAATTGATTGAGGCGAACAAGGCTGTGCCAACACAAAACGCTTCATAAGCGAAATGATCATATAAAAGTATCTCAAGACTTTGAGATAGGATAGTATCATATTTCTCTGAAAGTTTGGTGAATTACCTTGAGTCAAAGATGTGAATGAACTCTGAGTTTTTGTTAAATTTTTCGTTGGTTTTGATCTTCATTGGCTTGACCCGTTTGTAGTGCTGCTTATATTTCACAGCATAGATTATTAGATCTAGATGGTCCTCGATATAAGGTTAGAAGAAATTACATTGAATTTTCTCTTTGTCAATCGGTAACTCAAATTTATGCTATATACTAGTATGTGTTTTAAAGAGCAAAATAGGGTAGTAGGGGTGAAATCAGAGTATTTTGTCTGCAGAAAATGAATTAAGGACTGTTCTCTATTTTCAACATTTCTTACAGCCTTTTCTTATGATTATTCAGGCATCTTTCAGAAATTGGTCTCAAAACAAGAATTACCGGTATATCCACAAATATATGATCTCGTAGGAATCCTTTTCTTTTTCGTTAATTGCATTATCCTGGCTTTTATATTGTTCGTCCAAATACTCGTGCTTCCAAATCACTAATATTAGCTGGCTGGCTAAAAATTAATTACCATAATTCTGATGAAATCAATCCTAATCGCTTATCTGTTTGCTATTCTCCGAGCACACAACATTTCTAAACACCATCATATTTATGAGACAATCATGTGTGTTCTGTCTACATTATGCTAATATGCAGCAGATTGTTTCTGATTATTAGCTGAAATCGGATTATTAACAAAAGGGCTGCTCCTCAGTCTACTTTCATGCTCAAGCAAGGCTTCAAGACCCAGCCTAGAGTTCAAACTAGCCTGTATGAAACGTTGGTTTCTCTTCAAACTCTATAGGAATACACAATCAAAATCTCAAAATTACTCATTTTCAGGCTATCCAGTAGAAAGTAATATCGATTAATTGATGTGCAACAAAAAAGAAAAACGATATCATTTTTATTTCTCAGAGTTTGGCTCTCAATTCTGCTTTTTCAGCTGGTTACCTTGTCAGTCAACACCTAGGACACTTCTCTCAGAGGACTCTTATTCGATCTCCAAACATTTATGAGGAGGCCCAAATCAGTGCGCAATGGAATTATCTAATTCTTCTTCTCTCAAATTCTGCTTAGATAATTTAAATTTATCATAGTCAGAAAGACAACACATACCAAAGAAAAAGCAGAGAAAAACTTTGAAAAACAATGAGTAACGGGGCAGGACTCGCCATTGGCGTTGCATTATTTGTGGGATACCTCGGACACTTCTTACTATACATCCTCTCGATGTTCAAGATCAAAAATATTGATGAAGGAGATATGAAAATCAGAGCATCTAAGATGCATCTCTTCGGTGCAGCAGCCCTCTTGTCGATGAAGTATCAGTGCACCTATTCAGCCGTCTTCGCTTGGCTTACCCTACTAGCTTTGGTGTTCTACCACGTTCCAGTCCTAGTCTCCTCTGATGAATCTCGGAAGAAGCTACACAACCTCAGCTACTTCGTATATAACACCTTGATATGCGCATGGTGGATCGGAGAAGCCATTTTCATAACTACTGGTATTTAATTTTTCAGATTTGTTGAGTATTATTAATCCATCCATTTTCGTAAAGAGTTTCTATTCCTTCATCACTTACTTATTCTGAAGATTCTTCATCTCTTGGAACTCTTTATAGCTGATATTGCAGGCAGAAATTCAAGTTCAGCCTTCCTTTTGTTTTTTCCAGATAAATGTAGAGTAGTATCGAAATCGAAGACAGTATCGTTACTGTATAGTAATAATCACATCAGTAGAATAGAATTTTATACTGTTAGTTGTTGTGTAGATTAGATTGCCATTATCTTGGAGGGAAGCGTATTGTGCATAAAGAAATTCTCTGCCAATAGCAAGCTGGATTGCGTAAATCAGAACATAAACGAAGAATTTTTCTAAAGTTCCAAGATGGTTTTGAAATAACCTTCAATACTGTTGACCAGGTTTCTGAACTTTATTTTCGCTCTCGACGGCTTAAGATAGATTTAAACCTCAAAAAGATTGCTCCATGTTAAGAAAAACAAGGAATCGGTTTTAACTGAAAATACGTTGAAGTTGTGCTTCCTCTCATTCAGGTAATAGATAAAGAGATTTCAGAAGGATTCTCACTAACTAACAGCATCAATCTCGCTTCCTTCGATTTATCAACCGAAAACACATAAGGCCTCGTTTCAATGAGGAAAAACTTATGCCATAAACGTTCATTTGTCACTTCGTAGCTGGTTGCTTCAGTTCCAGGAATAGAAAATTGCGGTGTATGCAAATCCCTTTCAAGCAGATATGAGGTTTTCTGTACTTGGAAGTTCTGATATCGTTGGAATTATCTCGATAACAAAACATATCTGCACACCACAGATTAAATTTGTTAGGTTTATTAACAGCAAAATTCTCAAAGCCGCATATTCTATGGAACCTGATGCTAGTGTGAAGCCTTCTTCGAATTGAAGACTTCCTCAACAAACCGTCTCTCTAAGATTAGTGAGAGTCATCATAAATTTCAGTCGGCTTTTTGACCCACAAAACTGTGTTCTAGCAATTACGTAGACCATCCTCACAATAAATCTTTCAAGATGCTCTATTACATACAGTACGATCTGATTATTAGATTTTCGAATCTATTCTAGAATTCCTTCTCAAAAGAAATAGCATTGGGAGTTCAATCTGTTTTTAGCGTATTCCGGTTAGGTGATCACAAACAATTTCAATATATGAATTCAAATGTGTTCTTGTACACTTTATTGTGATATTTTCTTATATAAAATGAAATCCTCATACTCTCGTTCGTATTGTATTGTTAACAGGCGAGTATTTTTGAGTTTCAAATTTCACAATCTTTTGTTGCGATGATAAATTGAATGAGGTATCGTGGAAACTCAACTAACACGCTGATTTACCTGAAGCTAACTTTGGGGCCTCTAGCAAAGATTTAGAAATGATGGACCCATAAAAATTTTTCAGGATAACCAATGTATTATTATAAATCTCTCCAAATTCTTGCGTCTAAGGTGATGATCAGAAACCCAATGAGATGTTATCTTTTGCGATCAGGTGAAATTATTAGTCAATTAATCTGATTGGTGCAAGAGTCCAAATTAGGCATGATTAAGGCAATAAGACAAAATTTCCAAAAAAAATCTTTAATTTCATATTGTTTTCATACCTACCCAAACCCAATGGTCGAACCAGCAGATAAATCTCACTCTAGAAGAGACAGACTTGTCGAAATCGAGAGAGAAGCCCAAGAACTTTGGGCAAAGAACAAATTCTACGAAGCCGAGCCAGATCCATCGAGAAAAAAATATTTCTTGAACTTCCCTTACCCCTACGTCAACGGAAAGCTCCACATTGGACACGCCTACTCCATGTCCAAGTGCGAGTTCACAATCAGATACAAGAGATTGAAAGGTTACAACACCCTGTGGCCTTTTGCTTTCCATTGTACTGGAATGCCAATTGCAGCAGCCGCTGAGAAATTGAAGAGAGAGTTTGAGGAGCACGGAGACAACCTCTTCAAGTGGGCTGACGAACAAGGAGAAATTTTCAAAAAACAAGTCGAAGCCTACAGAAAAGACCCAAAGAAGAATCCAGTCACCGCAAAACTTCCACAAGTTTGTATTATGAGAATGAATAGAATCCCTGATAAGGACATGCACCTCTTCAAGGATCACACTCACTGGTTCCGCACCTTCCCTGAAATGGGAAGAGAAGATCTTAAGCATCTCGGTTTGATGGTTGATTGGCGTCGATCATTCATCACCACTGAGCTCAACCCTTACTATGACTCCTTTATCCAATGGCAATTCCACCACCTCAAGGCCAAAGGTAAGATCACCTTCGGAAAAAGACCAACGATCTATTCCACGATTGATAAACAACCATGCGCTGATCATGACAGATCCCAAGGTGAAGGCGCTGTTCCTCAAGAATACACTCTCATTAAATTGAGATGCCTTGAGCTCCCAGAAAAAATGGCTGCAGTCTTGAAGGACAAGAAAGTCTTCCTCGTCGCAGCCACACTCAGACCTGAAACCATGTACGGTCAAACCAACTGCTTCGTCCTTCCAACTGGAAAGTACGGATGCTACGAAATGAAGGACGATGAAATCTGGGTCATTGGTGAAAAGTCAGCCAGAAACATGGCATACCAAGGACTTACTAAAGAACCAGAGAAATGGAACTCACTCCTTGACGTGTCTGGTGAAGACCTCATCGGTATCCCATTGAAAGCTCCTCTCAGCCCTTACTCTAAGGTCTACGCTCTTCCAATGATGACCATCAGCATGGAAAAATGCACCGGTGTCGTCACATCTGTCCCTAGTGACTCTCCGGACGATTATGCCACCCTCAGAGACCTTAAGAACAAGGCTGCCCTCAGAGAAAAATTCAAGGTCAAGGATGAGTACGTTCTTCCATTTGAGCCAGTCCCTATCATCGAAATTCCTGGACTTGGAAACTTGATTGCTGCTCGAGCTTGCGACGAATTCAAAGTCAACAGCCAGAATGATAAAGAACAATTGGAGAAAGCTAAGGATTTGGCTTACAGCAAAGGATTCTATGAAGGAAGATTCATCGTTGAAGAGTTCAAGGATATGAAAGTCAGTGAAGCCAAGACTCTCATTCGCGACAAAATGATTAACAACGGTGAAGCTCACATCTACTACGAGCCTGATAAGAAAGTCGTCTCACGATCTGGAGGTAACAAATATAAACATTAAGTTGAATTCTTTATTAACATATTATTTTTCTTTTAGATGTTTGTGTCGTCACATACACTGACCAATGGCTCATTGCCTACGGCGAGGAGAGCTGGAAGAAGAAAATCCAGGATCACGTCAACTCACCTAACTTCAACCCTTACTTGGACTCTAATCTCCACGCTTTGAACGAAGCTATTGACTGGCTCAAAGAATGGGGTGTCTCTCGTACTTTCGGAGCTGGATCGAGACTCGCTTGGGACCCACAATTCCTCATTGAGTCGCTTTCTGATTCAACTATTTACATGGCCTACTACACTGTCGCTCATCTCCTCCAAGGTATCGTTGGTTTTTTTCTGCTCTGGTATTAAAGCGTTCCATTAATGTAGGTGACATCGAAGGTTCAAAGCCTGGACCACTGGGTATCACTCCTGATCAATTGAATATTGATGCCTGGAACTACATTTTCCTCAAGACTGAATACAAAGAAGGCCCTATTCCAAAGGAAAAGCTCGATACTCTTAAGCAACAATTCAGATACTTCTACCCTTGGGATTTGAGATGCTCAGCAAAGGATCTCATCAGAAACCATCTTACTATGAGTCTTTACAATCACGCCGTAAGATTTAGTCTTCTTTTCATCACATTAACACATTTTCTTCCATTTATCTAGGCTATTTGGGAGGATGAGCCTGAGCTTTGGCCAAGAGGAATCTGGTGTAACGGATACTTGTTGATCGACGGTAACAAGATGGCTAAGAGTGAAGGAAACTTTTTGACAGTTGAAGATTGTATTGAAAAGTACGGTGCTGATGCTACCAGAATGGCTGTTGCTGATTCCGGTGACACTTTGGACGATGCCAACTTCGTTCCATCTCTCGGTGATAACGCCGTGCTCAGACTTTGGCAACTTGAGCACTGGATTCAAGAAGTTTGCAAGAACTTCAAGAACCTCAGAGAACCTGAACAAGAGACCACTCCAAACGTCAAATTCTACGACACAGTCTTCTTGAGTCAGATCGAGCAAGCTCTCTTGAACGTTGACAAGGCCTATGAAGCCATGAGAATCAGAGACGTCTTGAAATATGGATTCTTCGATTTCAGCGCCCTCAAAGAAGACTACAAGCTTAACTGCGGAGAACACCAAATGCGAAAGGATGTCTTCCTGAAATACTTGGAAGCCCAACTCACCGTGATGTATCCTATCACTCCACACTTCAGTGAAGTTGCTTGGAGAAAGTACTTCCTCCCTCTCCTTCCACAGGGCCACAACAAGCCTGAATACATCTCTCATCATCACTGGCCTCAGGTAAGCGGATTTATTTCTTTAATGATCCTAATTTGAATTTTCCTATTGCTAGGTTGACCAAGAGAAGATTGACTTTGTCGCAATCAGATCATACCACTACATTAAAGAGCTCCTTAGAACAGTGAGACTCGCCTTCGAAAAATTCAACCAAAAAAGAAAGGACAAGACTGCGCCAATTGGAAAAATTATCATCATCTACTCTCCTGAATACTATGATTGGCAAAAGAAAGTCCTCCAAATTTTGGGAAGCTGCAACATCACAGAAAAGAATGAAATCTTCGACGACTGGAAGAAGGTTATTAATGAGGATAAGAGCATCCAAGACGATATTAAAAAGAAAAGTCTTCAATTTGGTTCTTACTTGATCGTATGAAATAATATCCTTTGTGGTCAACTAATCGCTTACATTATACTAGAACCAAATGAAAACAGGAGGAAAGGACGTCCTTGCCATCAATTTGTCATACAATGAAAAGGAATTGATCGACAGAAACATTGAAACTATGAAGAAGGAATTCAAGGCAGCTGAGATTGAGGTAATTGCTCGTGTTTGGTTCAGCATGTGACTTACTGTTCTTTTGTAGTTGATTGAAGCTGAAAAAGCAAAAGCTTCTACAAGCAAGTTGATCCAACAAGCCACGAATAACGTCCTCCCTGGAAAACCCCAAGCCATCCTCGAATAAGGGGTAATTTAAGAGCCTCAGATCTTCGCAGATCTTAATACATAATTGCTGAGAGAAAATAAGACTCTTCCATAAAAGATTATTAAAATGCATATGAATCGAATCTACAAATTTCGAGTTTGTCGAACTCTATAGCCAAGTATCTCAGGAATAAAACCCCAAAAACCCCTAAACACAGCTATTCAATGATTAGAAAAATGATTAACAGTGATATTAAGATTATTTTCGAGGAGGAACACCTGATAATTCTAAGAAGAAAATAAAAACTTTCTAACTATACCACCAAAGCACCAAAGTTTGAATTTCTGATAATTAATAATTGTCCGGGAGTTAAAACTCTTTCAAATCAACTCTAATGCTTACACGCATACACTCACAGACAAATAACAATCAAATAACTCTATGATGATTTCAGTTGATAAATTGTAATAGGATTGACTCTGGTAATTTGATTTACTGCAGGCTATGTAGTTTTCAAGAACCAAAGAGTGATTAATTTTCTCCCCTTTACTTACCGAAGGAAGTGTAGGATGGGAGTGATCTTCCATTATTATTGCTAGTAGCTCCGGCATTTTTCGGCATAGGTTGCTCTTTTTCTTCAGTTTCTTGAGGCTGCCAGGAACTTATTGATCTGTCACTAGTGGTAGCAGATGTCAATGTCTTAGCATAACTCTCTTGAGTCGCTCCGAGACTGATATTGGGAGTCTTCTGGTGAGGATCTGGGTGTGAGATAAAATAGGTCATGACTTTCCTTCTAGGGTTCCTTGGGTCTTTTAGGTAACGAGGTCTGTATATCTTCTTGAAGCGCTCTTGCTCGTTCATAGCTTCCAGCAGATCTTCCCAAACCTTAGCTCTGGCAAGTTCAAGCTGATCGTCATTTGTGTCCACGTCATCATCAACCTCCTATTGTTAGAATAAAATGGCTCTTATCAGTGGTCAATTCAATTAAAACTTACTGTTTCGTGTAACGAATTTCTGATTCTTGGATTGATGAACTTGAGATCTTTTTCAGCGTACATTGGGAATCTCATCTCACGGTTCTTTTTATTGTCTAAAAAGGCAATTGTCCTTGGAAGAACATCGCTTCGAGCTCTTTTGACTGCTTTGGTACTTGTCATTGGTGGAGGCGAGTCATTCTCTTGGCGTGCTTGTGGAATGGTGGCTAGTTGGCCAAAATTCCTTTTAGTCACAAGATACTCTTGGTCATCAGCAGAAGCCCTCCTTACGTAGTCAGTAGCATGTGATTGGTGTTTTTCTATTGAGAGAAATATTTTAAATATATTATTTAAAAGGGAAGTGTATATTACCTTTCTCGTTTTTGGGTTGCTCCTTTGGCAGTTTTTCATTGCCATTGGCATTCTTTGCAACAATTGCGATCGGTTTTTCAAAATTTTCGGACTCGTGGTTTTTCGTGTGGCTTGCAGCCATAGCTTTCCCACCAGTAACTTCATTTATTGATGAGCAACCAGTCGCTTGGAGAAGTTTTTCTTTCTCCCTGCAGATCTTGCTAGAATCCAACGTGAAGGCTGGTTTTTTCTCAGTCGTAATCAAAAAGTTAGGCTTCAGATAATTGCGCTCAGTCTGTGTGCTTCCGGATGAATCTCGATGCTCAGTGAGCTGGAATGATACTTGCCTTTTGTGGTCATTCTTCACTGTTGAACTTTCGATAAAGACGGTCAATCTTTCTTTAAGCCCATCCAGCTTATCAGGAGTAATAAAGTCCTTGTAGCCGTAATACTTTGAGAGCGAATCTTGGGATTCTGTCTTTGTGCTAGGCCTTGTCACAATGACCTTTTTCTTCGCTGACGAATTTTCAGTGTGGCCTTGATTCTGTGAGATCATTTTAGAAGTGACCGCTTGCGAAAACGCTTCGAAGGAGCTGATTTGAGTGCTTGAAATTTGAGAGCTGGCGTCCCGAATAGGAGGGCGATAACTCGAGGTCGCTGACATTGAACTTGTAAATAGCTGTTGAAAGGGAGGCAGTACTTTTTGGCTCCAAATAATAATTTGAACTAACTCAGTAAAATTGTCTTTTAAAATCAATTTGTTATCCGCGCATAATCTTTTCTCACGAAAAAATCGGTAATAATAGACAACTGTTTGATTTCTTGATAAATTCTTGGTTCAACCACTCTGACAGCGATCAAAATCAGTATATAAGTCATAAATTCTGATTTCCATAATCAATGACATGTTTGAGATAATTGTTTAATAAATATTTTGTCTAGTCGTTGTGTCCAATGACCAACTAGTCTCTATTATAATCGGAGAGAACGATCAAAACCTTTTTATTGGTATCAAAATATGCAAGCTGAGTGCTTATCAGAAATTATTTTCTGTCAAGATCTGTTTTACTCAGTATTCAGAAGACGGTTTGTTCAGATACAGAAAAGTGGGAATGAATATACAACCGTGAAAAGTGGTTACTCAAAAGCGTTAATGTTTATTCGAATACTGGGGGCTCGACGGAAACAAGAGACTAGCAAAGTAACAAACGAAATCAAGATTATAGTAAAGAAAATCTCGAGTCCCTCCTTGAAAACAAAGGCTATTGAGGATTCAAAGGAGAATTTCACAAATTCCAAAGCGAGACCTGCGATTTCTCCTCCTTCATACAGCACAATGAGCAGCCTATCGGTATTTATTTTATTATCAACCCCTAGTAAAGAGAATGTAATTACGGGACGTCATTCGTATCTTTTTCAATTCGGAAATCTTTTATCTTATCTAATTTCGGAAGCTGTTGTAGCTCTATCTTCGTAACGTAGAGCTCATCTATAAATAAATTATATTATTGTTGCGACCGACATTGACGAAATCTTACGTAGCTGTTCGTCTTCGTGGAACTCGTTGTACAGCACATAAACCTTTGTCGAGGATTTATAGTGAGCAAGCTTGCCAATAAAGATGAATTATTCAGCCAAAAGTGAATAAGACTTACAAATCCATAGAATGAGCTATCTTCAGATGCCACTATCCTGTCAATATAATCAACTTCTTGCTCAATGTTCTCCAGTTTCGTCGTTCGGAAAGAGTTGGTGTTATTCCTATATCATATTCAAATCATCATGATTAACGATCTGTCAATTTATTTTTGAGTTGCTAGTCTTACAGGAATTGGAGCATCACAACATACTTGTCAAGACTGAGGACTACAAGTTGGTGCTTTTTCACATCAAACACAAATTTGGAAGGAGGGAAGGGAAATTTGGAGAAGTTATCGAGTGACTTGATCTAAAATAAAGTTTTCGCATAAGCCAATTCGTGGAAAGCATCCTTACCTCATCAGTGACATTAATCGTAAAGAGACTCATCGTCTCTGAAAGCGTGTATCTCTTATCATAATATTGTGATGATTCTCCCTCGTTCGACCGATATCTTTGCGCTCTTTTCACGTGGGTTTTTTCGCTCTGGTTGTCTTGAATTTTATACAGCTTCCCCATAAGAAGTAGCTCTTTATCTGTACCCCTATTGAAAAGCATTGTAAGACTAACCTAATTTTTCAATAGAGTACACTAGCTCGGTCACAACAATCTGCTTTTCGTCATACTCGCCGTCTTGCACTATCTTAACCCCAAGAGTTTGATGGATAGGAAAGCTGTTGTACGACTCCGGAAATTGGAATGAATTATGTTCCCATTCTCCTTTCTCATTCCTTCACTTATTAGGGAAAGTAATTCAATTTACTTGTATGTCATGTGCAGATAGCTATTATCTTGAAACAACCCGTAGACAATGAAATTAGGAATCGCGTCCATGATTTGGACCTTGCCATAATTCGCTGCAAGTGAAATTTCTTGGTACCACGGACTCTTTCCCTTCGTATATCCAGAATCGAAATTTTGGTTGTTTAAATTTGAGTTCTCTTCGGCAGTAACACACTCAAGATGAGGATAGAATCTGATCTTATTAATATTTTCGAAGCTCCTGTAGTTTGAATAAGCAACCGCCAATATCTGGTAATCTGGTTCCAAAACAACAAAATCGATCATGCCTCCAATTCGCGAGATGAAGCAAGACTCCCAAATGGAATCCACATTATAGTTAAGGTTCGAGAAATCTCCATAGATTCTGGGTTCTCTAAGTTTTGATAACGAAATCGCTAAGATAAATACATTTTAGTCGAGGAGAAGTCTAAGATAACAATTACTCGTGGAGAGATGAGTGCGGGAATAGTCATTCATTAGAGAGAGCATACGGAAAGTCCTGTCTCGAGTATAAAGGAATGTTCTTGAAATTTTATTGACTTGTCTGTCGAGGTAATTGACTTGTTCTTGATAATGCGGAGAGTTTCTTAGTTCCATGTTGCTTTCGTACTTATTTTTCAAGGCGTTAGCTGTAGAGTCTGATTGCTCTCCGGTAAATTCGAGATATCGTCGTTTGAGAGAGTAGGTCAGAGAACGCTCTTGTACTTGGACTTCTGTTTGAAAATTTTTGAAAAAATGAAGGTGGCTATAGGCGATATTGGAGTCGCGTGAGAATGTTGTGTGTAAAGTCTCTATGATATCGGGAACTAGATATATCCCAATCATGAGGGAGAAAAAGATGAGGTAATTCATATTCTTATTTTCACCGATTGATATATTTCTTCCTTTTTTTATTTATTTCGAACTAAGCTACTTTTTTTTGAAAAACTGAACGAATTAGCCTATGAAAATTCTCTCAGCTGGACATTTAAATCACTTATATTCCTCTCTTTGAGAGCTGTATCAAAAAGACTTACAGTGACTAGATACCGAGATCTTTTATGCTCTAGATTAAGGATTCAACTACTTATTGTTCGAATTGATATAGCAAATAAATGGAAATAACGAAAATGTCACAGATCTGGTTCAGAGAACTACACAATGTGAATGTACCTTTGTACTCTGAAATAAATTAGGCTAGACTCATAGCTGTACAGTATCGAGAATCCATTTTCAAATTCGTAATTCATTGTCAACCTTAATTTCATCTTATTCAATAGTGGCTCAAGCGGATTCTTGCTAAGTATTTTGATCAACTATTTTATAAAGTAACCGTAGTCCGATTTTCATCTTAAAGAAAGTTTTTTGCGATGGATTCGTCCTCTTTTAAGTCTTCAAATTTCGAGTGCATGTTGTGTTTATCAATAAAATAATGATACAACTTTTTCATAAATATAAATTCTGTGCAAATAATTTTAACAGAAATCTCTAAGAATTGAAAAACTCCTCATTTCTTCATTTAAATGACGATTACCCAGGAACAACAGCAGTATCTCGCAAAATTGATTATGACAATCGCTCACAGCGAGAGAAATGTAACAGCATAATTGCTTCAGCCTTGTTTTCTAAACTTCTACAGGTTGAATCAGCCAGAGTTGAACTTGCGAACAATCCGAATTTTGTCCCCTTCACCTACTTCCGTAGCCTCGACAAAAAACGCCAAGGATATCTCCTCAAGGAAGATTTAGCAGAGTTTCTGAAGTAAATTCCTCTCTCAAATTCATCATTCATTACCTTTGACTGTATTTAGATCTCACAACATCAATCCGAGCACAAAGGAGATCGATCATTTGTTCAAAATACATTCTCCACTGGCAGACAGAATCACTTACAATGAGTACTTCAAGCCCTATATGAGAGAATTGCTAATTTCATATAAATAGCTTTTTGATGCAGCTTTTGCCTCAAGCTAATAGCGTTCTTAAGAATAAATGTCTCGAGAGAGTAAGTCGAGAGCAACGAGAATTGAGTCAGTTCGATCAAACTACCGTTGATAACGCTGTTTTGGGAGTCTTTCAAAAAGAAATCGAATTCTATAGACAAGTTTATAAAGCAAGAGTGCCATTCTTAGCGATGAACGATTTTGATCACGCAGTAGTTTTTCAAGCTATAGACACACAAAATGAAGGCTTCCTTGATTTCAAGAAGTAAATTCCTAAATCACTTCATTTTTTTATTTATTGATGCTTAGTCTATCAAATTTCTTGAAACCATTTCATTTCTCTTTCACTCAGGAAGATTACGATGCGTTAATTCGCCGCATAGACAAGTCAAACAACGGCAAAATCAGTCTCATTGATTTTCGAGGAGGGTTCTTCCCATATGAACCGAAGGCGTCCGGTCAGAGTTCTGGATATCTGGCCTTTTCGAAGGGAGCCAGTGGCTCTCAACTACTTCAGCCTCAACCACTGAAAAATGGGCTTGGAAGCGTGCATTATGATAGAACTAATCAATTTCAGTCACCTCCGCAGCATAGCGCTTCCAGAACCAACTTCAGATCCGCTGGTAGTTATGATATCCACAGAAGTCATCAATCTAGGGATTATCTTTCACCGTATCGCCACGAAATTACAAGTATGAAGATGAATCGGGAAAGGCAAGCGCCAAGTGTGCTAAATGAGTTTCTACTAGATAGAGCTCATCGAGTAGAATTTGAAGGTGGGTTTAGCAATCAAAATAATATTCGTGATCGTCCAGAAGGAGCTCGCCATAGGAAAACCTATTCCAATAAAACTGAATCTCCAGATAAACTATCTGAAGCCAATGTGGACACAGTCAATGAAGAAAGAGTTGAATTCACAAAGCAACGACCAACGGAAAACTCTCGTACATCCCACAGCGTCCAGCCTCGAAACTATCAGACAATAGATAGTGAGGACTTTGACAAATATCGAGGGATTTACCTCCCCAACCTTGATCCGCTCCGTGATCTCCATCTCGATGAATTGCAGCACCAAAAAGTTCACATAGAACCGACGTACCAAGAATCTGCACCGGAAGTGCAAGAACCTGACTATCAAGCGAAATTTTCTGCAAGCGGCCATGAAGCCATGAGGGACCCAAGAAATCAATTTCTCGTTCATCGCCCTCTGAGAAACGCAGAGACTTCCAGACGAGGATCTCCTGTACATCGACAAGTTCTCAGTCCGCAGCCTGGCAACTATTGGAGCTATAACTCTCATCATAATAGGACTGTGATGGCTGCTCATCCGTATGCAGAGCATGTTTTTCCTTATGACACTCTACCATCTACGAGACATGCAACGCTCGATAATATAAATTCATTGCCTATGCAAGATTACATCTTATCTCTTGAGGAGGAAAGAATGAGAGGGAAATGGAATAAAGATAATGACTTCAAATTTACGGACCATCAAAATCACTACAAAGGCTATTACAACCAGCTCCGAAAAAATTATGTGGATAAATTCTACAATATGACGTTGACACAGCGTCAAAAGTTCTTCTATAATGATCCAGAGGCTCATGAATCGAAGTTGTATGAGGATAT
>ENA-UOTX01000116-UOTX01000116.1-compost-metagenome-genome-assembly--contig:-NODE-116-length-85452-cov-15.192492_pt1 | contig 85452 bp, 63 predicted proteins | sample MGYA00238143_ERZ746982 | MGnify/ENA primary metagenome ERZ746982 (study PRJEB28758, sample SAMN06268862) | compost metagenome | isolation source: single cell | place: USA: California, Emeryville, Joint... | reverse complement strand
TTGAATTAATCCAGCTTACCGTGATGCAGTTCCTACCTCGAAACTAACACTAAACAATATAATACAGAAATGCCATACTTTCAAGCTACTCGTCAACAGGTTTACACAAAATTTATACCAAGACCTATTGATATTGAAACAAATGGATACTTTCCAAAGAAAACATTATCGGTAAGTCATATCTTGGTATCTCTCTTGCGCTTCCGAACAAAGCATGAAAACTTGCTTTAAAAAGCAGAAACCCTTTTATATGGGTTTATCAACTAGCCTGGCTTCTTCACCCAACACGTCATTATCGGGTACAGCCTTTATTTTTGCTTCATTATCCTTCCAGACTTTACAAATATTGTCATTCCCAACGCTCACGATTATGTCTCCCTCATAATTGAAACGCATCATCATTAAATTTTTCGTATGTCCCGTTAGTACGGTCATCTCCTCAAAAGTCTCTGCATCCCATAAGGTGATTTTTTGTCCTGATAATGTGTACAGTTTCGTTCCTGCCGCATTCCACCCTGCGCCAACCACCTCTTCGTCATGTCCGTCGAGAACCCCAATGAGCGCTCCTGTCCTCACGCTAAAAATCTTCACTGTTTGATCTGATGCAGCAACAAACCGATCACCTGAAGGGCTGAACTCTGCAGTGATCATCTCGCCTTTGAATCCCTTAGAAATCTCCCAAGGCTTTCCAGTTTTCGCGTCCCATAGGATCGCGGTCTTGTCTCTTGAGGCTGTGAGGTAATAGTCACCTACAAAATCAATAGTAGCGCATGAAAGTTCGCTCTTATGCTTGTTGAGAGTATGCATGCATTTTCCTGTACGAATATCCCAAACCCTCGCGGTTCTATCAACAGAAGCGGTAATTAGCTTCTTTCCTTCATGGTCATAGTTCAAATCGACGACTTCCCTTCCATGTGAATCAAGCCGTAACACCATTTTGCCAGTTTCAACGTCCCAAATGCATGCAGTGTGGTCAAGAGATCCTGTGGCTAGGTCAGTGCCATTGGGATTAAACTGTAATTTTATAATCTCTTGCTCATGACCGGCAAGTTTATATAATAGCATTCCTTTTTCTGAATCCCAAATTCTTGTAGTTTTATCAAATGAAGCGGTTGCCACTAAAAACGAGAAAGGCCGATTGAACGTCGCACAATTTACGACATTGCTATGTCCTTCAAAACACATTAACTGTTTACCGGTCACTACATCAAATAGGTTTGCTTTTCCGTCTTCCGATGCTGTTAAAATGCGCGTCCCATGTTTGTCAACGTCCATACAAGTGATCGGAGCAGCATGTGCTTCTATTTCAAGATAAGGAGAAAATTTTTGGCGGCGCCAAGCGCTTTCGATCTTCTGCAAAAGAGTGTTCAGAAGAAATTTCAATTGGGTTCGCCGGAGCGTGGTCGGACCTCTGTCGAGAAGAGGTTCTTCGAGAATAATGGCTGAGGCCAGAGAGTCTAGGTCCGTTTCAGCATTCAGATTGATCAAATCTATGGATTTGTGGTAGATATTCATATTCTCATCTTCATATTCAATGATTATGCCGGGAGGAAAATACCGAAGCAGATAACGGTTCAGTTTTATTTTCATCAGGTTGTTTCTGAGATTAATTTTGAAGTCACTGATGGAGGCGGAATCTCTTTATTTAGGTTCCGTTATCTTTCTACTCAGAGAGGTCTTTGGCAGAAAGATTTTATTGTAATTAAGTTTATGAGAGCTCTTCAAAGTTTCACTTTTTAGCTTTAGCATGTCAGCAATGATCGTTTATTTTTTAATGGTTAATGCAAAGGTATTCATAGTGAAAAATCTCGCAAGGTGTTTCACTGAACACTAAGTGTAAGAGTTCGCATAAAACCTGTTGAGATTGATATTACGAGATTAGATTACTAATACTTAAATCGGCTGTGAAGCAAATTTTAGATATGAAAGCAAGCTCTTTCATATTTGCAAAGACATTAGGAATATGTTCGACTCACTTCAGAAATAATTTTTCTCATTTTAGACCAGAGCTGTTTTCTCCTCTTTGTAGTTTGCTATTATTAAATTAAACTGCTATATTTTCTCAGAAGACAAATGAAGCTGCACTCATTTGATATTGACCTAGAGACAAAAATAGCTGCCTGTGCCTGTAGCAATGCTATTTACATCTCTTGTAAGAAAAATTAAGTCATCGAAGAGGAACAAGCAGCACACTCAAAATTATTTTTTCGCTCTCTCAACGAAGGCTATTTTTCGCTGTGGCGAGCTTTTTTTTTTTGCTCAAGGTTTGCTGAGAGCTGCCCTAACGATATTTACAGCTCGATGAAAATTTCTCATAATTCGATTAAAATCATATACATATATAAGAAACTAATCTTGAATTAAACAGAGTTATGAGCGACGCTGAGACACTCGCACAACTACAAAAAGAACGCGATGAGCTGGCTGAAGAGGTTGCAGCCCTCAACCGCAAGTCTACATTAACTTTATCCGAGCGATTGGAAGAAGCAGCAAAAGATCACATCCAAAAACTCGAGAAACTGCGAACTGGTTATTCAGAAAAGATAAAAGAACTCGCAGAATCCCACGCTAAGAACACGACTTTAATAACCGAGCTTCAGCAAAAATACCAAACTCTTGTGCAGCAAGCAGAAGGACTCAACAAAGAAACGTTACAGCAGATCGAACAGTTTAATGAAAAATCACCTGAAGCAACACAATCGAAAAAAGACGACGAGTTCACCAATATTGTAGATGAATCAGGCCGTCAAATACTCCCAGAAGTCCTATTACAACTGCTCACTCGTGAGATAAAAACCCGTAAAGTCTTCCAGCTCGAAACCTTCCTCAGATTCCGAAGATATGCTTTTGAATACATAAAAATCGATTTTGGCAAACGAGTTGCCGAGAGCGAAGAAGAACTGGCCAAGGTGTTTGATAATCTTAACGAATGGTATGATTTCAGAGAAAAACTCGCAAGGCTAAAGTTAAACATGATCTTGAAGAACGAAGAGAAAACTTTCGAAGACAACGGTTTGGACCTCGAGTGCTATTATAACACGCTCTATGCGTTCACAGGCAACCTGATAATCGAGCAGCAGCTCTTTGATTTTGAATGCCAAGCGAAGTACACAATCCACAAACAAGAAAATAAAAAGGAAATGTCCCGAGACGACTACTATGCCATGTTAAAGGACCAGTTTGATTGGATAAATAGCTGTGATAAGGAACTTGAGGAGATCAAAAAGCTGGTCAACATTGACCGCGAGAGAATCATCAGACAGAGAGGGTTAGACTATCTTCTCGTAAAGAAGCACCATGATGTATCTGATCTGTCAGATCTTATGAAGAGGAGCCCTCAAATCTTCTCGGAGACCGAAATTAATGACCTGTTTTGGAAAATTCAGAAGAAATATGAGAGTGTGCTTACGGAAATAGCAAAATAAATATCAGTAAACTATTATATGAGGAGTCTTTAGGCAGAAAGGTTGATGAATAGAGAGAAGTAGAAGAGAGAGATTCACATTTTTTAGCCTCCACGCCTATTTTATTTTCATAAAGCAATAAAAATCAAATAGACTTCTATTTCGACTATTACATATTAACAAATAAAAAGCCATGATGACATAACTCGATATGCCTAAGCTTCAAATATAGTTAATAATGCCTGAGCAGCCACTTTCTTTAATATCAATCTATTTTTTCAATGCTGATTAAGATGCCAAAACACTCTTTTATCTCCATGATATTGTGAGATTTCTCTCATACTGCTAAAAACGAGGTTCCCCATCGAATACTAGACTAAGAGTAACAAAAATTTAGTGAATTATAACTTTGTAAAATGTTTCATATCGCAGTGGTCACATATGAAGAGCAAAAGTACCAAATCAAAAGGTTTTATAAAACACAAAATATGCACTACAACAATGTTGATTTGAATAAAATTAAACGCGGTCAAGAAGAATTCCAAAGCACTTAACTTTGAAAGCTATGAATACAATTAGATGATTAAAAAAACACAAATCCAACTTCTACTTCAATGAATAAAGCCTGTGATATTCAATTTCATTTTCCCAGCACTTGGACTTTGTTCATAATTCCCTTGTAGCCAAAACCCACGGACCCTTTCTCCTGTGGGTTTCGCAAACACACCGATTCCATTCGGGAGATCATCTTTAAACTCTCCAGAATAGCACTGTCCATCCAAGCTTTTATATATACCATAGCCATCCTTCTTCCCAAATTGCCACTGGCCATCGTACATAGTTCCGTCTTTGTTGGTTTGCTTTCCCTTCCCATGCTTCAGTCCTCCACTCCAATTTCCTTCATACGTTGAGCCGTCTGCGTATATTTGAATTCCAAAGCCATTTTTCTGATTATTACTGAAATTCCCTAAAAATTTCGAACCGTCTGGGTATTCTTCTTCTCCGTACCCATGCTTCTCCCCGTTTTTCCATCCACCAGCGTATTTTGTCCCGTCTTTGCTTGTACTCTCTGCGTATCCATCATTCTTACAAATTGTTTCCTTTTCGGAAAGATCGAGTCGCGTTGAGGCGTTAGAACCGTTTTTCGTAAGAGTTTGCGCTTGCTCCGTGTTGGCACTCTTTGAGTTATATTGTAAGGGTCTTGGTTTAAGTTTCAGATGTGCCATTGATTTTCTCACTTGTTCACCGGAGACCGTTGAGGCCTCATCCATGGTCGGTAATGCTATAGTGTATGTGGAGTCGCGAACTTCGTAAGTTGGAAGGATCCTGTGGTCATTCGAGCCAGGATTGGAACACATTTTGGAGCACGCTGAGTTTCCCATTACTCGATAATTAAAATCAATAACTTTCAAGTTCTAATCTGTAGAATACAGCGAAGCAAAAATAAATGGATTACAAATGCATTAAATTGATTTGGAATCGATTTGCAGTTAAAATCAGTACGCCTAATGCTCTAATTAAGGCAAAAACCTTTTAAAAAATCCCATCTTGTCCAATTTATTTTTCATTCGTAAAGATAAATATTAGCACAATACTGTGCGAATGGGTGCTGATGCAAGTCCTTCAACAGAGTACGAACCTAATTCTGATGTTACAGTCCTAAAAAAAGAGAGAGCGATTACTCGATTAGAAAATGGACCCGATGTGACAGTTTGCTCTAAATTATTCCATTTTTAGAGAAATCAGATGCTATGCAAGGGGAGAGTGACATGGTTTTATCGAAGAAATGGGTAGTACAATATACATCTTTGAATATACCCAAAAATCTTAAATAAATTTGGTATACTAAATGTATTTAAATGAATAGAATTTATATATGATCAGAAATAATTTAAGAACATGTTTGGGTTCCGGGTAAGCTCAAAGACTATGAAATAAGATAGACGCAAAGCATCAACTTCGAAACGAGTTTTATTCTCAAGAAAAACCTAATGAGTCCATAATTTAGTATGGAGTTCAGTGTCTTATTATAGTATCCCAACGGACCGAATTTAAAGACAATGAGGGTGAATTGTCGGGCTTAGTAGTATTTATCTTCTGAAAACTATGAATGAGAGCAACAATGATTGGAATTCTCTTAAAAATCGGAGCTTTCGCTTAATCTGAAATCATCCATGCTCATAATATCAATTGAGAGAAAGAGAGCAGACAAGCCTTGCGAAGTTGAATATTTTCGCTTGAGAATTATAAATACATTGAATTGAGACAAGTATTATCGGTACATGGGGGTATTTATAAGAGTATTTGCTGAAACTAATTTACAATTGAAGTTTGTTTCTTGATTCAACTTACCTCTAGGTCTTTTGAGTGTTCCGAAAATTGAGAGCCGGAATTCACAAACGAATGTTACAACAGAGCGAGAGCTCATACATTGTTAGGTTTACATACGGAATTTGTGAATTAATTTTTTTCTATGAGACATGACTATTTATTTTTTATTTTTTTATTTAATCAAACGAACTTCGTGACTCAAGGCTTCAGCTTATCTCCGTGATGAAGTTGGATTAGCTTCCATTGTTGAATTTTGAGAAAAAATTTCATTCTTTCTTTTTTCATCGACTTTCAGACGAATGTCTTCTAAAAACAATCCTCAAAGCCACTTGCTTCACCGATCCTTACTTGTCACTTTCTCAAGTGACAAATGAGTGAGTGAGTCCTGTAAGCTATTCTTTGGAAAGTCAATTAACCTGGATATTTTTTATTAATTAGAATAATTTTTGGAAGTGATAGAGGTATCGGTGTTTGAATTCACAAATCAAATTTCTTACTACTCTGAGAATTCAATTAATTCGTTATTAGAAGCAAATAATTCCACTTCAATTCACTCCGTTCAAAGAATAGTAGATGCAGCTTCCTGACGAGTCCATCTTTTCCTTTTTCTTAAATTCATTGCACAAACATCTAAAATGCAGTCCTCTAAATCTCTTTTTTGGAAATTAGAATGCGCTGCTTAACATTAAAGAATTAAAGAAAGGCAATTTCTTTTTTCGTATCTTTAGCTTTTTTCGCATTTTTCAAATTCTTCAATAGAATGAGTAAATTTTATAAAAATTCGGACTCATTTGCTACACTTGATTAGAGTGGTGCATAAAAAAAAATTTAGTTCGAAAGTTGTTCCTCTCGAAGTCAGAAAGTCATATATTCTTCCTTGACGAATCACCTCTCCAATCCAGCCTAAATCTCAAATGAATTTATGTGTTTTACGCACTTTTCCTCATTCATTTAACAAAGTCTAAAACAAGACTTCAATTACTTAAATCTCCTAAGCACAAGCTTCCAGAGGCAAGGCTATTCATGGTTTAGGATGACATGATCTAGCCCTCCGAAAACTAATGTGCAATTTATTTTTTTTATGGGTATTAGGTTCTTTTTCGAAATTAAATAACCTGAATCAGTATTTAAAAGTTGCGAATTAATAATGCAGCATTAATAAATCATTCGCTGAGTGTTCATAATTGCAAGATTAAAAAATAATCAAACGTTGATTTTCTCAGAAACTCACTTCAAAAGAATGAAACATCTTTTGATTATTATCTTTGTCTTGATTGGGCTATTTCTTCCAGGTATTAGAGCCTGCGATTGTAACACAGCTGCGGCTCCTGTTTGTGTGGCTGGCGCATGCCAACCTTGTCGTAACGATGCAGATTGCGGTTCTATTTCAGGAAAACCTTTCTGTTCCAACGGAGTTTGTAAAGCTTGCAACGAATTAACTCATGCAGGATGCACGTTATCACAACCATATTGTAATAGTGGAACCTGTGTCTCTTGTACTAGCAACCTTCATTGTCAGATGCATGACAAAAATCAAGGATTTACGCAAATTACTCATGTCAAATGTAATACAGGTATTTGTTCCACCACCACATGCTCCTCTGACACAGAATGCTTGCTTCCTGAATATCCAAAATGCTCCGGTGGTGCATGTCAAGCAACCTGCTCTGTTGATTCGGACTGTAGTCGTTTTAGTGATTTTAAAAAGTGCATAAGTGGGAAATGTCGGGGTTGCATAACCGATGCTGATTGCACAGGAGGAAAAATTTGTAGCACTAGCAATGACGAGACCAAATATAGCTGTGTTACCTGTGAACCTGGTACGGCTCGAGGCTGCACGACCAACTTACAACCATTTTGCACTTTTGTATCTCCTACTCAAACGACCTGCTCAGGCTGCTACCATCATAGCGATTGCCTTAACAGCCAAAACATGATATATCAAGATCGAACGGTTTGCAATCCGAACACAGGGCAATGCACCTCCACAATGTATGGCTCCGCGTGTTCAGGAACTAGTTGCACTTCAGCTGGTGCTAGTTATTGTTATTTTTGGACGGCGTATAATGAGAATCGTTGCTATACGTGCATTCTAGATTCACATTGTTCTCATGTCTCGGATAAAAAGTATTGCAAGTCAGACAGTTGTGTCAGTTGTACTAGCAGTGCGCATTGCACAACAATGGCGAAGCCTCGCTGTGACTTATCTAGCTATCAATGTGCCAATTGTGTGTCAAATTCAGATTGTTCGAATCACTTCCCTAACACGGTTTGCTATTCACCTACTCCATATACTCCGACAACTTACTCATGCGTTCAGTGCGCCGTTAATAGTGATTGTCAAGTTAAATATACCACAGGCGTTTGCAATCCAGATAATACTTGCGCTGGTCTACTCCCTTGTTCCACGAACAGTTGTAATGACGCGACATTCTCAGAGTGTGATTCGAACAATTATTGCCGCCGCTGCCAGAGTGATGGAGAATGTACAAAATTTTCTAGCACACCTTATTGCTACAAACCTGGAGACAGCAAAAACTATTGCGTGCGATGTTATTTGGACTCACACTGTGATAGTGCGCAAGGATACTTCTGTTCAAGCCAAGTGTGCTCTCAGCTGCCTTGCACTACCAAAGCCGACTGCGTCTCCGAACCATCTGTTCCTGAATGCGATCTCACAGGATCACCTCAGGTGTGTGTAAAATGCACCACGGATGCCCAATGCAAAGCTTGGTATAATGATATTACTTACATTTGTACAGTAGCAACCGGTAACTGTTCACAATCACCTTATCCTTGTTATGATATAGTGAATTGGAATGACTGCACCACCGTTGCCAAGGCATTCTGTAACGATGGAGTGTGTTCAGCTTGTACCCTAGATGGCCATTGCACTCATATCGGAGGGAAGCCTTATTGCTTATCCGGAAAATGCGTAGAATGTAGAGATGCTGCTGACTGCACAGTTGAATCGCCTGTGTGTCAGACTCCTGCACACGTATGTGGAGGTTGCCAAGATGATCTTGATTGCAATACATACAGCACAAAGCCACACTGTAAGTCAGCAACTGGGAAATGCCAAGAGTGTGTATTTGATAATCATTGTAATAAACTAGAAGCTCCAGTCTGTCGAGAATCAGATGGGACTTGCCAACCTTGCACTACAAACGACGAATGCAAGAAATGGTGGTTCATCTGGGCCTGTGACCCTACTCCAACTCCAAACAGGTGCGTACAATGTCTTGTCGATAGTGATTGCGACCCTACCTATACAACAAAAGTATGCGCTTCACAGCAATGCACATTTTCGCCCCCCTGCAGTGAGGATGAAGATTGCAACAATGAATTTCCAAAATGCATGGCGCCTACGCCTGGCAATTGTAGAAGGTGCGAAAATGATACTGATTGCGAAGGAAGGGGGGCTTTTTCAAGATGTAAAGTTGATGCAATCGCAGGACTTAACGAATGTGTTCAATGCTTATCAAATGCAGACTGTAGCGTGTTTAATGGTGAAACATGTAACTTAAGCACTAACCGTTGCGATGCTCCTCAATGCAATCAATGGGTCAATAATAATACAGAGTGTGCGTCAATCACTTTGAAGCCGAATTGCAACCGGATTAATTGCCGAGGGTGTCAAGATGATGAAGACTGCAAGAATTGGTACTGGGGTCAAGGTTTAAAATGCGACACAACCAGTCGGCGATGTTATCATCCTAATCCAACGTGCACTAGCTGGGAAGGTTGCAATTATCCTAATATGGCGAACTGTGTTCATTTCTTACCTCTAGATGAACTCCATTGTTGGGGTTGTAATTCTACCACGCAATGCACTGAAAGATTCCCTACAACTCCTTATTGTAATACGACTGGAGGGATCTGTGTTGAATGCTTATCAAACACCAACTGTACTGATCCAACAAAATCGGTTTGTCAAGCATCTGTTTCATGTGTTCCTTGCACGAATCATACTGGTTGCAGTCACATTCCAGGGAAGAAATATTGCGATGGTGCCGGTGAATGCAGAGAATGTACTGCCAACACTGGGTGCACTGTTGCTTCTAAATCAAGATGCGACCTGTCAACTTATACATGTCAGGCATGCATAGGGGACGGCGATTGTAGTCATTTAGCTTCTACTCGTTTCTGCTACAATTCAGTGTGCGTCCAGTGTCTATCAAATAACGATTGTACAGATCCAAAAAAAAGTAGATGTGTTGGAAATACTTGCGTTGCATGTGATTCCCACTCTGATTGTAATCAAATACCTGCATATCCTTATTGCCAGCCAATAACCTCAACAAAAGCTTGCTCTCAATGTAGAGGTGATACAGATTGTCCATTCCTTTATACTGGTGGCAGTTGCACAGCTCAAAGTGGACAGATGCTTTGCACGGATAACTCCCCTGCTTGTACTACTGACGCAAATTGTGCATCAAATACAAAATATCCAATTTGCGATACTACAATGGCGCAACCAAAATGTCGCCGCTGCACTATTGACACAGAATGTGCTTCAGGCAAACCATATTGTTATCCGACCACTGGAGCTTCTGTGTGTGTTCAATGTAGAACAGGTGCAGATTGTCCTTCTGGACAGGTGTGTGTCTCACATACGTGCCAAGCCTTTACATGCAACAATGCAACGCAGTGTGTAGCAAAAGATCCAACTCTGCCAGAGTGTGGCAACGGTAAATGCGTCACATGTCCTAGTGACGCTCAGTGCCAAGCATGGCATACTAGGTCCTATGGCTGTAACTCTGAAACTGGTGCTTGCTTTGATGGAGCAACAAATTGCACCACAGATAGTGACTGTACGAACTCCTTTTTGGCGAAATGTGGGTCCACTAACAAATGCGTTCCATGTGAGAGTGATGCTAACTGCGCTCATATTTCTGGAGGGAAACATGTATGTAGAATTGATCTTGCAAAGTACTGCCTACAGTGCATGGTTAATATCCAGTGCACTGATTCAGCTTTCCCGGTTTGTGACACAAACGGACTATGCAAACAGTGCTCAAGTAACCTTGACTGCTCTGCTCTTTTCGCCTCGCTGGGAAAACCTCTTTGCTCTAGCTCCTCCCATGGATGTGTTGAATGTACAGCAGACTCCTTCTGCTCGGATCCAACAAAACCTTATTGCAGAACCACACTTGATGAGAAATGCGTTCAGTGCCTTCAGCCATCTCATTGCCCCAACTCTGTATTTGCTAAATGCGACAGTTCTGGAACGTGCAGTGCCTGCACAGACCATTCAGATTGTACTGATTATCATGGACCTAAAGGCCTTCCTTATTGTAGCTTAACCCTAGGATGTGTGGAGTGTGTCGAAAACGATAATTGCCTAACTAAGAGTCCGAAGAAAGTTTGTAAAACGGACCCCGGGGTCTGCGTAGAGTGCATTAGCAATTCTGATTGCACCGATGCTGCAAAATCTGTTTGCGCAAACAATGTTTGTGTCGTTTGTCAAGGCAACTCAGACTGCTCGTTATTTTTTGCTTCTGGGCTTTCCAGATGCTCATTGACCCTCGGCTGCGTTAAGTGCATTGGAGATTCTGATTGTACCACTAGTGGCCTTACTCATTGCAAACTCAATCCAGGCATCTGTGTAGAATGCACAGACAATTCCCAATGTACATCTCCCACTCTGCCAGTGTGCACAAGCAGCAATACATGCACAACCTGCTCAATTGTGAACGATTGCCTTCATTTTGTCTCATTAGGGTTTCCTTACTGCTCTCCAGCAACTCATGGATGCGTAGAATGTTTGTTGAATGACCATTGCACGGGAACCGCTTATTATTGTGAGTCCTCCTCTCAAACCTGCCAGGGATGCTTAGAATCAGCACATTGCACTGATCCTGCCAAGACAGTTTGCGATACCACTTCTCATCAATGCATCGAATGCACCATTGATAACGATTGCCCTGCAACTCATCCCAACTGCTACCCTGGACATGGTTGCGTCTCATGTGTTGACGAACCATCTGCATGCGCTAGCAACCAAGCGTGCGATGCCGCCACTGGACGATGTGAACGTAACATTTAATTACCAATTCTCCTTGAGTTAAATCTTTTTCTTTTAAATAGCTTGCGACACATCCTGCCTGACCTGCTCGCTCCCTAATAATTCCTCCGCTTGTCTCACCTGCCCTCCCAACACCTACTACACCGCAATTTTTGGCACTTGCACATCTCCCTCATGTCCACCACTATATATCCCGGACAACACTCTAATGATCTGTATAAAACACTGCCCACCAAACTGCTTCGACTGCGTAAATTCAACATTCTGCAACCTGTGCAAACCTGGTTTCTACGCAAAAGATTCCTTTAATTGCACTGCGGATTGCGGCTATGGATTCTTTGGCTATGATAATAATCGTACCTGTGGCAGCTGTCATCCATCATGTGGCGACTGCGATATCACCGCAACGAATTGCACAGCCTGTAAACCCCCATACGTTTTTGACTCCTGGACTTGTACAGCATCTGGTGGACCTACAGTAACTCTTTCGGCAAAGAATCAAAAAGCCTTCCTACTTAAATTCTCGGAAGAGATGGATTTAACTGAGAGCGAGTTACAGCAGAACATAACGATTACGTTTAGTATTTCAAACTCAAGTGATTATCAACTAGTCTCAATTAAGTTGCAGCCAGGGAAATTGGTTTATGAAATTACTATGAATTATACAGCCACCATGCCAAAGCAAAAGGTGCGCGTAACATTCGCTAACTTTTATTTAATCAAAGACAAAAGCGGTGCGCATATCACGCAAGAATTTGTCGAAACAGACAGCTTGAGATACGATTTGCTCTCACCTGCCGCACAAGAAACTCTTGATAACATGGTCTCGATGGGAAAAATGGCGTCAGGAACAACAATGGCAATGGCCGCGGGTCTTTTCTTCACGTCCTCGACTCCGGCGATATTCATGGATTTCTTGAGTGTTATTCAACTTCTCAATTACCTGCTCTTTATCAACGTCAACTACCCTGAGAACGTCATGAATTTCTTCCAAATATTCAATATGGGGTCCTTCGCCTTCCTACCCGATCCCATTGCGCTCTTGTTTCCGAATCTCGCTGAGGCAATGGAAGAACCATTGCCCGCACCACCAAAATTCTTGGACAATGACATGGACGGAAGGTTCTTAAATAACACAGGAGAATCTCTTGGAATGTGGGTCCTAATGATCTTCTTTTATTTCGTGGTGAAAATAGTCCTGCAGGTCTGCAGATTATCTGGACGACTGCTCGATATTCTCAATACAATAAAAGGAAAGTTTGAATGGGAGTTGTTCTATGGCAATATAATCGGAAATTATATGCCAATTTTTCTCGCTGTCGTCCTTCAGGCGAATAACATGAATTTCGAAGACTCCCTTAATTCCAGTTCCTGCATTCTCATGTTGTTAGTTGGAGGGGTCTGCCTTGTTTTTCCCTTTGTCGCTATGGCCATTATCGGTCGCAATGCTGATTCATTAGAGAGACCTTTCTTCGCCCAAAGACACGGCGCGCTATATGAACAGTTCAAGGTAGAGCCTGATGATACAGTGTCAGGAGAAACTGTCTACTATCGAAGAAATTTTATTGCTTTCCAGTTATTCAGGAAAATCATGTATGTGTCAGCTCTCGTGTTGGCTTATAATATTCCGCTTCTTCAGATCGGGATTCTCACCCTAACTGGAGTTAAGATGGTGGTACTGTACGGTCTCATCAAGCCGTTTAGAGAGAAATCTATGGCTTGGCTAAACGTGGGTTCTGAAATAATAATGCTTTTGATTCATATTGTGATATATGTGTTCGTTGGAGACGATCAAACTCAGAAATTCGGTGATGAGCTGCGAATTAAACTCGGCTGGTTGATTGTGGCTCTCTGCAGTCTCTTGGTCGTTTATAACGCTGCTATTGTCTTTTTCATGCAGGTCTTACAAATTCGCGATTTCTGCCGCAAGATCAGAAAGAAAGAGCAAAAGAGCAAAAAATACCAACCGAAAACACGCAACGCGAGAGACTTAATGAAGTTCGATCAACTTCCACGCGGAGAAAGCCAAAGCGAGATATCAGCGGTGCCAAACCAAATAATACCTCAACAGCAGAATCCTGTTCCAGATATGCATAGTTTGGATTTGGACGTTTCAGGCGCTGTGCAAAATAGTGAGATGGGCTACTCAGATGTAGCTTCAAGCAGCTTGCGAAAGGCGAACCGATTGAAACTAAAAGATAATACTAAGATTAAGATCGTTAGACAAAACTTTTTGGGCTTGTGAAATCCTAATACTCCTATTGCTTACATAATTATCTTATGATTAAAGTTCGGTTTAAGTCAAATATAAATATTTCATAAGTCCGAGGAAGAGCGATTTCTATTAAATTGAACTCATTCACCAAGCAAATTCAAATTAATAATACTGATAGTTATAAATAATAGATGGTTGGTATTCAAGTAATGATCATTTAATTTGAGGCGCAACCCATTAGCTCAGGCCCCAAACCATGTAAATTCTAGTTCTTAGCGTGTTCCTTTTCCTTAAAACCAGTAGTGAAGCATTTTAGAATTTTAATATGATAAATTAGAACCTCTATCGACAAAATTACGAGGGTTGAACAGCTCTGTGAGATATGCTTCTAGCTTTCGTTTTATAAAGTGATCTGTGGCGGGTATCTTCACAACTTTACGTGTTCTGCTGAGAGAATCAATATCAAATATATCTTCGATTAATTCAGTGTCAAAATCATTCACATCCGAATGAGTTGCCACAATTAGTACTGGTGTGTCCTCTGGTAGTTCTTTAACTAAGCTTTTAAAAGCGGAAACTGATTCATCAATCCGTTTATTATCATTCCCATTGACAAAGTAAATTAGGATGTTTATATTAGCACCTATTAAATAACTTTTCCAATCTTCTCGGAGCTTTTCTCCTCCCCCAAGATCCAAACATTCAAGAACAAAATTCTTGAATTCAACTATTTCCGTGTTGAACTCTTTTGTTGGAACTGTATTAGTAACTTTGTTCAAAGCAATATTATAAAGCGCAGTCGTTTTTCCTGTCGAGTCTAAACCAGCTATCAATGCCTTTTTCTTACTGCCTCTGTGAAGTGCTTCTTTCAAAAAGTATTCAGGAAACGATTCCAGCATCTTTTTCTGCTCCGTTAAAAAGTCTGGATTAATAGCAATGTTTGGATCTCGATTCATAGTTTCTAAGGTACGTTCTTTCAATTCTTTGAGTTTTTGTTCAAATATTTCTTTCATAGATTGTATAAAGGTCTCAATTTTGAGCTTCTGACTGCCTGCTGGATCCATTCGTCTTTCTCGACAAAAAATAAAAATATTTTGTGCTGATTTAGCACAAATTCAGATATTTCAGAGACCCAAGGGACCAATCTAATGTATTTGTAGACAAGTGGCACTTTAATCAAGCTATCAACAATTAAGAAATTCATAAACTGCTGGTTTAGAACTCAGCGGGAAACGTGCTTAATTATGAGATAATGAAGCGAGTGTATATTATCTGCATAAAATATATCAATTATCACTTCAAACATATACACAGTATATTACTCTTTCCGTTGTATAGACCTAGAAACGACATTATCTCATCGATAGGGGTGTTATCATAAGAAGTGAAATTGAATTACTAAGTGAAGCTACAAATTATTATTTAGCTTTATAGCTCATTATAAGTGGAGAGATATGCAATTAATCTAGGGCTTCAGGATCAGCGGCGCCTTCTTTCGAGTCACCTTCAGTGCTCACCTGAGCTGCAGGGACCTTGATTGTCAGTTCCACAGGGCAATGATCACTGCCCATAACATCACATCGAGTTTCAATAGCTTCAATTTCATCTATATGCTCCTTACTAACTAAGAAATAATCCAACCGCCATCCCTTGTTAAGCTTGCGAGCATCCTTCCTCCTTACAGTCCAATGGGTATAATCAATTTTAGCTGGATGTAGCTTCCGATATACGTCATAAAATCCTGCATCCAGCAATTCAGAAAAGCTCTCTCGTTCCCGATCGGTGAAACCTGCCGTCTTGTTTCGGTTGCCATTTGGATCATAGAGGTCGATTTCGTGGTGAGAAACATTCAAGTCTCCGCAGATTACCACCGCTTTCCCTTTACTCTTCAACCCTTTGACATACTTCCTGAACGCAGGATCCCATTCCTTGATTCGATAGTCCAGCCTCTTGAGGTTTTCTCCTGAATTCACCGTGTAAACTGCAACCAATATGAAACTCTGAAATTCTGCAGTAAGGACTCGACCTTCTTGGTCTAACTCAGGAACTCCCATATCATGGGTAACATTTATCGGTTTGTATTTCGTGGCAATAGCCACACCGGAATAATATGTTTTTGCTTTGCAGCAGTTCAAGAAAAGATAGTAAGGTTCTGGGAACAGGCTCCTTATTTCGTTTTTGTCTTCAATCTGATTGTTTACTCGCGTCTCATTGAAGCAAATGATATCGGGATCATATTGCACAATATAATCATCGATTTCTCCCTTGGAGATCAAGCCTTTCAGTCCGTTCACATTCCAAGTCGAAATGATCACGCTGGGCTTATCGAACACACCATCGCCTAATTGACTCTTCTCATCGTAAACGATGGTCTGAGAGTTGGGTCGCGATTCTGGTTTGAATTCAATTTTGCTTTTTAGAACCGGCGTGGGCGTGCTTTTGGCTGTATCTTGTGTTGACCGAGATTTCCTGACAAATGTGTACATTTCTGCCATGTTCTCAACTGTAGTCATCATGACTTTTTTGCTTGGTGATTTGCTCTCCTCGAGATCCTTTTTGAGCGTTGGTGAAAGCGAATCTCCTGTTATTTCGGTACTCATATCTCTGATGGTCAAAGAAATATCAAAATTCGAAAAATAATAATTAAAGGCAGTCTTATAAAGATTTGGAAGTTTATTGCTTAGCAAAATCAGTATGTACAAATTTATAATGGAGTTATGAAATTGGTGTGTTTTGTTAAATAGTCTCTAGTCCTTTCTCCCGCATTCTTTAGAGCTCGATAGCAGGGCAACTTCTCTGGAGTAGAAAAAAATACCCATATTGCTTGCAGCAAAAATATAATCTGTACACAACTTTTCTAACTTCTGCTTTATCAAATGAAATTTTTTTTTTTGTTCCCATTTGATTTATTGAAGTTTACCTTTAGTTGTACTCACATCGGGAATAGACGATTGGTTCTCATAGTCGTGGAGAATTATCGTGATAATCTGACCGAATAAATTTTTTGGGAAGCATAATAACACAAAGTGAAATCTCTTGTGAGGATGCAAGGAAGCTTCTGAAGTTGCAAGCTCCTACGCTAACACTTTTATGTTGTTGAGAGAGGAAATTTCTAAAAAAAAAAAGCCAACGAAAGAAATGCTGTGACTTCGTTTCGATATATCAGCAAAACTTAGAATATATTCTCTTAATAATCTCTGGAGTGTGCTGCCTCATTATTTAAAGAGGTAACCATAAACTGCTTTATATAAAAGCTAATTAATAGACGAGGTTTAGTCCCTTATACTGCTTATTCAAAAACTCTACCAACTCTTTCTTTGACTTTTCTAAATCAATGTTGTAGAGTTTATTTTTGAACAGCTCGCTCTCCTCCGCAAATTTCAGCTCTCTCATCGCTCCATTCATCCTTCTCTCCACAACTTCAACTGGTTCAGTCGCTCTATAACATAGTAATTACATTTGCAATGACAAACGCAATGATAATTCATACCTTCCTTCAAGTCTTTTCTTAAGTTCTTCCAAAGAAGGCGGCATGATGAAAAGAAAACTACAACTGTATGAAGTTTTGCTAACTTTTTCAGCCCCAACAACATCAATTTCTAAGATGCAGACCTTGTTTCTCAATTAAAAAAAGTTGACAAACGTGCTTACTTTTCCTTCTGCAATGATGTTATCGATCACTCCTCTGCTAGTTCCTAAGCATTGCTTAGTATTAAAACAAAATTCAGCCTATCTTTATCAGTTACCGTATAAATTTCCATGGACCTCTCCGTATTCGATGAAGGCGTCTTTCTCAACCATCTAAGTACGTTAAAGCTATATCATGTTTTACGGCTGTCTTTACCTTTAGAAATTCAGGTCTTGTGGTGAAGTAATATTCTCTTCCATGTTGCTCTCCAGGACGAGGGTCTCTTGTAGTGGTACTTGTGCTAAGAGTGAATTTGTCTGGGAAAGTTTCGAGCAAGAACTTGATCAGCGTGCCCTAATTGTACAGAAAATGAGGTTAGGTAAAGGTGTAGGGGGAAATATGTGAAAACTACCTTTCCAACACCTGATGGACCACAGATGACAAAAGGACCATAGTGTTCTTTTGGCTCCTTTTGCCCAAAGACTTCAACAAACTCAGGGATATATTTAAACACATTTTGAGGCTTCACGGTCAAGACTGACGCGAGGAAATCTTTCATGAATTCCTTGATTTCAGGGTGCTTCGAAAGGTAAAGGAGATGTTCATCGGTAATGTCGGACTTGAGTTCCTGGAAGAAGGATTTATCGTTACTTTTTGCCTCCATATGTTACAGTTTAAGAAATAATTAATTTTTTATTGATTCAGATCTTTCAGAATGTCATATCAGATCCTCTTCCATCGGTATTGCAGTATCACGGTAATTGAGATCCATTGAGGGGAAACTGCATTCTCAACGAAACTTTTTGAAGCTAAGCTAGTCAGAATCAGTATTGAAGATTTGTCGATTATCATTTTGATTTTTCAAGGTTCTAACGCGAATCTTGAGTTAATAATAATTAAAAGTCTTTTTCCTTAAGAACTGGGAAATGCTTCGCAATTACCTTTGCAAAATCCATTTTACAAAAATACATCACTTCACAGCAGTCCTGTAGTTTCTTCTTGGCCTCGGTGAGCGTTATCAGTGGAAACTAAAAGAAAGGAGAGCATACTATTGGGGAAAAATATGGAAATGAGAATAGTTGAGCTTTCCAAATGAATGACGAGTCAAGACTCAATATTCTGCACTCAACAGAGCTGACTTTTATGGGTTTACCTCAAAACTGTAAATCTTATACATTAAATATTGTGTTTGACTGCAAATCGCTCGATTTACATGAAGTTTAGGCCTTTTTTGATTTGGTTTAGAATTAACTTCTAAACTAAGTCCTAAAGAGGAAGCATTTTGATGACTAGTTGAAATAAAGAAATCCAAGAATGACTCTGGAAGTCAATTCTTGAAGAAAAAGGCATCAATTCGTTGAGAAGTAGATTCCAAGCATTAGCCTTAATAAACATGGCCTTTTTTACTCTTCTCCAACATCCTTCTTCGAGTCAGTTCCTGTTTACTTTGAAATGCCTCTAAAAAATTTTGTTATTTTAAAGGTATTTGGACGCTGCTTAATAAAAATAATGCGACGTATCTTAAATTTAAGTTAATAATTCAAATCCTAAAAACGTTTTAACTTATTATGTTAATTAAAGATTGGTTCATGCGAATAAATCTTTTTAAATAAATGGGGCAGACTCTCTTTCTTTCTATCTTTCTTGATAATTCATTGCAAGCGTTTAGTTGCAAGAATTTTACTATACCAACCGTCGTATACTATCTATTAGAGTTTGAATGATATTGCTAGCAAAATGAAAATTAAGGTCCTAAAGATATGCCTGGATGGATCTTTGCAAAACGCGAGTACCGGTACCCAACTTAGCATTCCCAACCAAAGAGACTCCTTGATATCTTATGCATATTAGTCGTAAAATTTTTCCATCAAATAGAATTAATTTTTCGTGGAGATGAATAAATATCTAACGCTTCGGGAGATACCGAATTTTATTTAAATTATTAATCGCTCTTAACTTGAGCATGAAACGGAGGCTTACCTCGCTAAGTCTTGGAAAGAGCGGATCAGCCAGACAGACTAACCCAAGAGACACCCTGAGTGACTGTGCTAATGAATCATCTTTCATGAATCTGCTGCCTACAGCTCCTCATTTGGAAGGAAGAGAACGGGCTATTAAAAATTGGAAACGAGTCCATCATATTGTTACGAGAAATAGAGTGCTTTTTGGAATTCGCAATCAGATGGAGGTCGAAGGAGTGTATCGAAGAAAATCTATATTAAAACCTCTGACGAAATTAGAAAGACTTTCAAAATCAAGCGCTTTCTGGAAGAAAGTCCTCAGTTCAGTATGGACAACATTTCTCGCGCTCGCTGTGATATACTATGTGATTTTGGTGCCCATTCGGTTCGCTTATGATATTACATCTGTCTTTTATACCTGCGGTGATATCATTTTCGATGCAGTTTTCTTACTGGTATCCATTGGAGCCTTAATCCAGAGACACCGCAAAATACGTAAGGACGCCTTATTCGAGAAGGATAAATCGCTGTTTAAAGAAATCAATACTTATAGACACCTTTTCTCAATTGCTATTAGCATTCCTTGGCAATTTATCGATTTTTGGCTCATTGTTTTCAAACCGTTAAGAATAATCGACGTCGGCGTAATTTTTAAAGTCACATCAAAAATCACTCAAATTGGGAAAAAAAGCAAGCTGTTTACTCAGGCGTTAGTCTTTGGCGGTCTGCTAAGATTGTTTCTTCTCTTAGCGTTGATATTGCATGTTGCTGCATGCCTTTGGATTTGGATTGCAAGGATCAACAGACAGGAAGGCGATTGGCTGGCAGATTTTGACCCTCAAAACCGCGCATCAAACGGTCATATCTACATTCAATCATACTTTTTTATGTGTCAAATCATCAGTGCAGTAGGATACGGCGATCTTCAACCTGATTCGAATAAAGAATACTTAATGGTGATGGCTTTGAACTTAATCAAAGGATTCTTATACGCCCAAGTATTTTTCACCCTACGAAAACTAACTTTCGTCTTATACGATAAAGAGATCCGCAACCGAAATGAAGATGACGAGCTCTATTCTTGGCTTTATCAGCGAAACAAAGGAAACGAAGGGAACATATACAATAAGAATTTTAGTAGAGATCTCCTCATCTTTTTGAAGGAAGTCAAACGAAAAAACGTAAATCAGATCATTAAAACTAATCCGCTGTTCTGGCAGCTCCCTTTCGAGCTTCAATTCCAGACTCTTAAATATCTATTCAAGCCAGTATTGGACCAATTTCAGGATTTTTTCGAAGGGTTAACGCAGGAATTTATGATGGCACTCCCAATGAATCTCGTACCGCTGAAAATCAAACCCGAAAGCCCCTTATTCTTGGACTCGCAAACTTGTGATGGGCTGTATTTCATTGTGGAAGGCATCGTCCAAGAAATATCCGAAGAAGAAGAAAGGATTGTAGATACTTATTCTGTTTCATCAGTGATCGGTCTTCAGTATTTGATATTTGACAGACAGCCATCAACCCAGTTTTATGCTGTGAGTTTAGTGAAAGGATATTATATTTCAAAAAGCTCGTTCTTAGCTGTCAGCAGAGTGCGTCATGCTGATTTTCGTAAGCTCAAGCAACGAGCTATGAGATTTTTCGTTCATCCAGAATCGCAGAAAAGGCTTGATAGTTTTGCGCAGTTGGAAGCTCCTCAGGATAGGGGAGGAGGAATAACTTCAATTCTTTCAATTGATCCGCAAAAGCTGCCAAAACCTCAAATAATAGAACCTTGCAACTCTGTCCAAAATGGAAGCTTAAGCGATATTGGTGCAATGAGTCGACAGGCCTCAGAAAGGTCCCCTATCAATTTTAAATATCCTTCAAAAACCTCGTTGATGTTCGAGGAGGCTGCGCTTCCAAATTTGGTAGTGCATTACAGTGAAAAAAAACCTGAGAAACAGGACCAAACGAAAATCGATCAGCACTTTTTGCATCCAAATTTTCATGTAGAAGAAATTAAAGGAACGAAAGAAACAAAAGATACGCACTCTGATCATTCAAACAGTCTGAGAAGCTCATTGGAAGTTAAAACCGAGCAGAATATGCTGGGCACATTGGGATTGGGTTTGATCAAGTCCTCGCATGAGGTAAAAGCCAGCGATAATGGCGAGAAAAGCCCGCTTTCCAAAACAAGCATTCTTTCAAACATCATGGATACTGAGAAGCCGAAAACGAAACGCACAAGCAGCCGAAAATTATCAGACAAACCATCTAAACCGAAAATCGACTCAGAGAGCTTCGGTGAACATCAAGGAAAGAATATCATAGAGAATCTTTTAGATAAATTTCATAAGTCGGTACTTGATAAGGATTCTATAGTTAAAGTAATCGAAAAGGAAGAACGGAGAGTAAGAGATGATTTCAAATTTCACGATCTAAGGCCTGATGAAGCAGAGACTCAGGAAAATGATGTGCCTGAAGAGCTTGACTCGAGTACGGAAATACCAACTGAAGGTGTTTTCTATGATGATTTGATAGTGGATGAGGATCTTTTTTCTCTGCGAGAAATTGAACAAAATTTAAACGCGAAGTTGTGCATATTGCGTTCTCGGTTGAAGAACTTGAGATCGAAAGTCTTGACAGAGCAAAACGTGTGTCATCGAGGGTTGAAAATTATAAGTATGAAATTTGCAAAATCATTAACTTCTATGCAATTTGTAGGTTAATTTATAGTTGATCATTTGAAAGTTCAATTGATATACCAGTATTTATAAACGTGCTTTTCTCAAATCATTGATAGGTTGAGAAGTTTGTGTTTTTTTTTTGATTTTGTGTAGAATGTTATTTTCATATTGTTTCTCTCTTCTTGTGCTAGAGAAGTGATTGACGCTTCATATTCTAAAAAAAAAGTCTTTCTTTTGTTGTAAAGAATGTAGTTAACTCCGTGAATTACTTTGGTACTAACTTTACATAAATTTCTTGACATTAATATGTCAGTAGATTACTAATCTCTCTGAGCCTAAACTCATCAACCGAATCGTAATTATGGAGATTGAAATATACTCTTCACATTCAACCTCTTATCCAAAACAGAAAATCACAAGATCTCCTTTGATTGTTAATTAAAAATCATGTGCGACAGGTAAAGACAGATTCTGTAGAGTGGAAATTTATCTATTTCTTTAAAGAGGTCTTGAGGTCGACATCGTTCCGAGCAACCTTATCTTTCAGATGAATATGGCTATTTTTCTGCTTAGTATTGTTATTGTGGATTAAGATAATTCTATTTTGGCAACTTTTTTTTCGATCATAAATTCAGATTCAAACGAACTTCGATTTCAAGGTACTTTCTTCTTGTAGGTCAGTGAAATCTTGAATAGAACAACCTATCTTTTCATTGTCGTAGGCATGTTTCTCAAACAATGTTAATGGCTCAAGAGAATTCAAGTTAAAGCTGAAAATTTTTTTAATCAAAACGGTTTCTTTGGAGTTAGGTTTTAATTCGTTTCCCAAACGAAAAATGAAATCCGTTTCCAGAGTTTTACTGGTCGTTTGATTGCCAGGAAGCCCTAGCTCCATGAACAGGAGACGATATCACTTCCGCTTCTACTCTTAGTTTCATACCAAAATGCGATCTCTTCCAGCGTGGCAATCATATAGAGCCTTTTCAAAGTAGTTTCTTAAATAGTCATCAGCCAAGTCTATTTAATCAATCTTCTTAAATCCGTTTGTAAACTTAAAAATTATCATTAGTGACCATGGCTTCCTTACACAAAATCCTCGCAAAGTTATTCATTGTAGCATCATGCTTAGCCTTTGTAGCATGCATCTCTAATGACTTCTTGCCAGAAATGGTCCTTTCTGACCTCTCTTTCATGGATCACTCCCATGCAGCAAATTATGCGAACAAAGCTACATTTGATCCCAAGTTCTTAGACAAAAAGATAGCTGCTCAAACACTTATGCTTTTCAATTACCAGATCCCAGAACGCATGACGAGGCAGCCACGCTCTGGACTTAAACGTGATCCATATTACTGCAGCAAAGTCTACGAACATTTTGCGAACAACCCTGCAACCGTCTTCACAGAAGTGAATTTTTTCACCACTTACTTCCCAAGATCCTTCCTCCGAGACCATATCATCCCATTGGTAGGATACGACCTGATGCCATTCACAAGAAATTCAAAAATCAGAGAGATGAAAGAGGAAATGCTCGAGTTTGACCCTTATATCAACAATTTCTATACAAAAGTCGGCATTGGGCTGAGATACCAGCTTGGAGTCCACTTTGCTTGTATAACTCAGAATTATAATCATATCAAAGGGTCCAAACACATGGCAGACAAAGACAGAGTCGCTGCTAATCTCAAAACGTACACGGAAAAATACAAATCCCAACCTGCGTGCTCTCCAGGAACCAATTTCTTTCCACAAACTTGGCTTCTCAAAAATCAAGATGAATGTAAAGCATGGTTCGATTACATAAATTCGCCTGACTATCAAACCGAGAAGGCTCAGAAGAAAATCGTCTTCATTCGCAAAATCGGTGCGAGAGTTCATCGAGGTAAGGGTGTTGAACCTGTTGACGATGATGAAGAGAAATACCTTCGAGACCTCTTCTCGAACGGACTCAACTGTGGAGTCGTCAAAGACAATTATCTGGTTCAGCGCTATATAAACAACCCTCTTCTTGTACAAGGACATAAATTCGATTTCAGAGTCTACATGATGATCTCATCGGTCAACCCTCTTATAGTCTATTATCACGATGGGTTCTTGAGAGTGTCGCTCTTTGAATACGACATCAACTCCAACGAGAAAGGAGTGCATCTTACTAATACTGCACAGTCTGAGATAGTTTTCAAGAACGAGACTTTGCAGCAGATGCTGGGAATGAATGAGACCGAGCTGAGAAATTTCCAAATGTGGAATTACACTCGATTGGCACAATACTTGATCTCTGTAGGAAAGATTGACAGTATGAACTGGTTGGATGATTACTTGCGCCCAAAGATCGAGCATGCGATGCAACATTTGGTGAGGATGACGAAAGGTCACTTCCCAAAGAAGAGCAATACCTGGGAATTGTATGGAGTTGATTTCATGCTGGATGACAATCTTAACCTTTGGTTTATCGAATGTAATATCGGCCCTGTGATCAAGGCGTCAAGTGAGGAGAAAGGAGAATTTTTGAAGAAGATGTTTAAAGATGCGTTTGAGATCGTAACGGCTCAGTTGAGGTCTAGAATGAAGAGGGTCATTAAGTTCATTAACTTCCTTACGACCGAACGCTTCATCTTTGTGAACCCTGAAAAACCTGATGAGTTTATGATGGAGAACTTGGGCGAGCATAAAAAGATTTATAACGAAATTATCAGGAATAGAATCGAGCCAGAGTTTGAGATTAGTCCTGAAAACAGCTGGATTAAGATCATTGATGAGAGTCTTCAAGGTACTGACAGATACAATGGAATGTTCCCTGCAGAATGCCTAGATTCATAAAAACCTTTTTGTAAATCACGTGAAGAAATCTTGTTTCATTCTATTTTTAAAATTACATACATCCCAATTCACAGGTGATGATTTCTTGCGCCTCTTCATTATCATTCATGGTCTATTTAGTTACATTACAAAATCTGTGAAGGTGCAGATATTTATGAAAAATTGTGGAGTTAGGGATAAATTGCGTTTTCTAAGAAACAACGAGAAGAATTGTGATAAGACCTAAGCTCAATCAATATCTTTGTATAAGTGCTGCCTGAGGCAGTAGTTACACGATAATTTCTGTTGGGAAATATCGATTATGAATAGATGTTAAACTTTATCTATGGTATATTTGAGCGCAACATAGCACCTGCTGAAGTGAGGCTCCACTGGTTTGAGAACTACTGTTTCAGTAGAGGTCTCTATTGAAAGGAACGCTGAAGATAGGCGTTTGAAATTTGGAAAACAGACAGCTTGCTACAAAAGTTAAGCTCACTAAAATCAAACCGGTTTAAAAGCTGTAGGTATTTTGATCCAATGATATTTAGAAAATTGCTGGTTTTCTGAAATAGGAGGGATCATTTATCGAATTCATTTCTTCTTCAAACTTAACAAGTATATTAGACTGATGAATTTTGATAATAGATTATCTGAGGGCGCTGGGATAATTTTTTTAAAATGTGAAACTGTGGCAAATCCTTAAATTTTCTGAACAATTTTGGAATAGCAACAAATGAAATGACTCCAAAAACTATGAGTCAGCTTCTATAACTTTACTTCATAGCATATTATTTACCGAACTCTTTTTTTCCGTGAATGATCCCAATTGTTGGATCTTTGTTAATGCCATATGCATCAATGGACAAACACTGGATGACCATAGAAAAATATATTATTGAACTTCGATTGACTTATATCCCTCCAAAAAGAAGCATTAAGAGTAGACTTCAGCTAGGTAGCCTTTGAGATCGTGCGGGTGGAAATTAGTATCATGCTTCTGAATCTGTCCTTTTGGCTAACAAAGGCAAGTTGATAGTAGCGTAGATATCAACGCGTCTACAGAGATACCGCAATCCCAGCCTGAATACTTAGGAAAACTGCTGCTTCTGACGAAATTGAAGTTCGTAATGAGTGAAAGAATAGTTCGAGTACATTGAGTATATTATCTTCAACATTCCAAAAAAAAAAAGCGGTGCATCTCACAGCTATAGCTCGCCTGATTCGAGATTGTCAAAATAATGATATTTTGTAGTTGATGATGGGGATGACTGAGATTGAAATCCAGAAATTTCCGAACTGAAAATACGCTTTTTTGGGATCATATATGGCTAATATTTGATATCTTTTGAGAGAATTTAGATCACGAACCGATTGATTGAACATTTAAGTTCAAAGATGAGATATGCTATTTTAGCAGTAGCATAACAGAATTTGAGAGTTTCAATAACTTTCTGCTCGAAAACGGATTTGAGGATGAATGCAAAACAAGTTCAAAGAGCACCTGGGTAAAAATCATGAATGGAAATGTTCCCTTCACAGGCAGAAACAATCAGAGTTTCCATTAAAATATATTAATGAATCCTTAAATAATTTGTCCCTCGAAAAAAAAAAAGGTTCTCCGTAATAGCCTGAAGAACTCAAATGTTGAGGATCATGCAAGTAAACTTCTACTTTCTAGAGTCTTCGAAAATGCTTTTTGTAGAAATGAGATAAAGCATCCTAAACTGGTCAGTTTTTTTAATCAGATTTATCTAAAAATAACGCACGGGCTCAAATTGCTTCACTTGAGCTCTGCAGCAATATTTTGTATTCATTTCCATAACTCATCTCAAGGTGAGGTAATCCAATCTTGCCTATCGATTTTGATTAATCTTCCTGCGCTCAATTCATATGATTGAATACGAAGAAACATATTTCACAAAATTAAAACGAGAAAAGCCAAAAAAATTTTCTTCTACTCTTTCATAACCCACTAATTGAAGGTTGACAGCAACACAAGCGATTTTTTTTAGGTAAAAAAACACGCCGTTTGAAAGTAATGCGATTGAATAATTCTTTCGTTTCAATATTTCCTACCAATAATACCACGACCGGGCTTATTTCTGTGGAAATTCATTGAAAATCCAAGGCTCATCTCATTCTGGTGACTTTACCGATGCTCATTTCAAATATTTGGTGAGATTAAAGGTAAAATAAGCGATGAGTTGCGATAAATTATTTAAGAGATAGGATACGGATCTGTATAATTAAAAAATAAATCTCTTATATCCCATTCATTCACAAAGATAAGCATAGATGAGATCTGGACACTGTTTTGAGGAATCAATCGATGAGCTCAGAAAGTTCTCCATCAAACACGGGAATGCCGTCCCATTTACTGGCAAAGACACCATTACATGGCTCCCTCGTGGAGGATGCATTGTGAAAACGAAAATCGGTTACATTCAAATAGGAATGCCGCCTGAAACAATCAAAGACACCATCCTTCTCGGAACCGAAGTCCCTCAGTACTACGTCCTTGCTACCAAGCGTTTCGACGTGAATGCGAGACTCAATACAAACGAATTCGAGTTTCCAGCATATTTTAACCTCTTTATCAAGAAAAAAAAGGCCGCGTTCATCTGCACAGCAGAAGGAGAGAAAGCCGTCCGACAAGTTTTCAGAGAAACTCTGTTAGGACCAGAGAATTATGATGTAATTCCTTCTCAATCGTTAATTTCTTTTCTAAGTTTTAAAATTTTTAAGGGCTTTGAAGACGAGTTCGACAGCTCCTATGACAGAGACCTTATTCCTGACATCAGAAAAGAAACAGGTTACTTTGCGGGCAAGCTGACGATCGATATCCTTGTCGATTTCCTTAAATTCAATGACAAAAGTAATATTCACTACAGTAACATTGTTGATTAATCATCGACTGCTAGATATTGTCGAGTTAAAGGACGGCGTTGCTGTAAAGAAGGGAGATGAGATGTTCATTATCATTGAAGACGGAAAAGAAATCGCGATTATCCCTGACAAAGTGGAAGTCCATCAACATGAAAGCCTCAAGGACTACAAGTCTCTCAAGTCTTTAAACAACAAAGAGCTGTTCTCCGTCTCAAACGTCGATGTTGAACACATTAAACAAGGATACTATGTGGAAAACTTCACTCCAGTCGCGTTTAGAGTTCCGACCTTCGGAGTCACGGTCTTAGGAGCTTCCCACGGTTTTGACCCTCACGGTAATACTTCAGGCCTCATATTCTGGGTAAATGGGAGGTAACTAACTATCTCAACTTCCATGGAGCAGTTATTGAATATGTTTTAATAATAAATAGAGGTATTGCACTTGACCCGCCTCCTTATTCTCTTGAGAAATTGAGAGCGATCGGTGTCCCAAGCAACTTAATTGACTACATCATTATCTCTCATTGTCATGGTGACCATGATGCCGGTGCTCTCCAGATCATTCTCGACCATAACAAGATTGAAGTCCTGACGACGAGAACTATCATGGGATCTTTCTTGAGGAAATATACTGCCATCACAGGCATGTCTATCGATAGTTTGAAGAAGCTTTTCCTGTTCAGACCAATCAAAATCGGTGCTCCGCTTTTCTTGAATGGAGCTACATTTAAATTTGATTATTCTCTTCATTCGATTCCTGCGTTATGTTTCAGCGTCAGATTTGGCGACAAGTCCATCTTCTTCTCTGGTGATACCCTTTACGATCCAGTCAGGTACGCATACGCTGAGGAAATTGTGTCAACTCATTTATTTAGACTCGACGAACTTGTAAAGTTGGGAGTGTTGACTCAAAAAAGAAGAGATGCGATGGTAAACGGACGATTTGATCATGATATCATTCTCCATGAAGCTGGTGTCCCTCCAATCCATACGCCAATCAGCGCTTTCAAAGATCTGCCACCTGAAGTAATTTGCTATTAGCTTCAATAGTTGTTAAATTTTGTTTCTCATATTAGAAAAAAGAGAGAATCTATCTCTATCATGTCGCTCAAAAGGACATCCCTCCTGACGCAGGAGTAAAGAGCGCAAAGGCCGGTGTAGAGAACACCATCGTTCTGGATGTCAAAGAGACTGAACTCCTCTCGATCTACAAGAAATTAGATATCATTTCAAACATCGATATCTTCCAAAACCTCCCTGTCAGAAACGTCAGAGACTTGCTTGAGTCGAGCAAACTCGAAAAAATTAAGGCTGGGGAGATGTTCATTAAAGAAGGCGACGCAGGAGAAAAATTCTATATCATTGCTGAAGGAATTGTTAGAATCTTCAGTGAAAAGCTAGGGTAATTTTCTCATTTCTCTGGAAGCAATGAGCCCCATGCTTACCTTTTTATCTAGCTTTGAGAGGTATTATGAAGCTGGTGATTACTTTGGCGAAGCTTGCCTTAAGAAAGGCGCTAAGAGAACAGCAAAGTACAGTTACTCTGAACCAAAAGTCCAATAAATACTTTAATTTCCAGTGTTCAAGCGATGACGGACTTAGTGTTGTACACCATCCATAGAGATGACTTTTACTTTATCTTCGGCGAGGATTCAGGGTCTCATGAGAGCATCACCGAGAGATTTATTCGATTGAACCAGAAGCGTCAGAACAGCAAACTGATTTCTACAATTTCCAAGTAATTCTCGACTTATCAATTCAATTAGCTTATCGATTACTTTCATTTATTATTTTAAAGGAACTCTCTCCTGAATGATCTTAACAGAGCACAGAAAGTTCAACTTGAGCTTATCTTGACAGAGAGAAAAGTAGAAGAAGGAGAAGTGCTATGGAAAATTGGTGAAAAGCCAACATTTGGTTTCCTTATTCAGAAAGGAGAATTCGAGCTCGTAAGCGAGAAGAACCCTGACGATGAAGAAGATTTCTCGGCCGGTGCGTTCGTAGGAGATTTCCCAGCAATGATCAAGGGAACAAATTGCACCTGCACAGTAAAAGCTGTGTCCAAAGGAATCATCTACGCAATTCGTCAGAAGGATATTTTGCATCTGCTTGAAGAAAATCCGAAATTACTATTGATATTCTCGACATTGCAATACTTTGAATAAGAAGAGTATATATAATAAACTTTAATAAATACATAATATATATGAAACAAGTGGCGTGTTAGAAAGAGAATGAAAATCAAATTCTTACATATATAAAATTATATGAGCAAGCCAAAACAGGGTGCCTGATTATATCATTATATAGAAACTAAGGTCGAATGATTGATCATCGTAGAATAATTATGCAGTGTGATGAAGGATCAAAAGTAATCAATCACAGATTTGGTTCATTATTTTTCATCTCTTTTGTTGATCTCTCTCCCTTGTTGAAACGGAATGTCTCATCGATAGTCGTTTTTGCTTGCCCAAAGATTCCAGTAGATTCTCGGGATTTCTTTCAATCGAATTTCTCAGGCGCAACATGAAATAAGCGGGTAATGATTCTTCCGAATGGAGGCTCGAACCCGCTTCTCGCTCTATTTCATCTTTTTTGTTAAAGTCTATCAATCCGAAAAATATGGAAAATCCACAGCAGAATCCACGGTCCTATCTTCTCAGCCTTTGTCGCAAAGAGAACAGCAAATAGTATGCGCGGGCAATTTATAAGTCGGATTTATTCGTGAGTAGCTGCGGATTTTCTTTCATAAAACTCATAACGCAAGAGCATTCTTCGAGAGAAAGGAGTTCGTATCAACCATTTTACCAGTTTGCTGAGAAGATGTGCTTTGACTCTCGTCCTTCGAAAACGTAAATTTGTGATTTTCTTAGTTCGAATCTTCTGAGGAATGCACATTCTATCTACGCTCAGATCCATTCAGTTCTTGCGAACTATTTTGAACTCAACAGCCAGTCAGACTCCGAGAACAGACTTTTGGCGTATAGGTCCGGACTTCGCCCGTTTTCTGTATCTCAACTCGTTTATTTATAATTTAAACTTAATCAGTAAGAAGAATGAACGAGCCGAAGCGATCGACCCGCCTCAAAGCCAAGGCTGCTAAAGAACTCCCAATTGAGCCTCCCAAGCCTCAGAAAAAAACACCATCAGAAACAGCAACTCCAAAAAAATCAGAGCCCACTGTTAATACAGAACTCGAACCTCCTACAGAGAAAAAAGTCAAAAAGCAGGAAGGTTTGTTAAGTCCAAATGTCTATGCAAGAAAAACCAATATACCTCCTTCGAAGCTCCTCGAATTCATTCGGCAGATCGGTTCTGATCCAGATTCTTTGTAAAAAAGCTACTTTAAAAATCCATCGCTTTATACTTTAAATTCAGCGAATCAACTTCAGAAAATTCAGAAAAACTCGATTTAATCAGATTTTACAAAAACCAAACACAGAAAACCGTATTAACAAAAGATTTTCTTGAGAGGTATCTCTTCGAATCCATCCATCTCTCAGTTTGTATTGGCTCATAGGAAGCTTAAACCTCCTCTTACTCCTGCAATTTTTACTAAAAAGAACCAGCAGATTAAAATCGTCAAGCCTACTACGCCTTACCTGATCGCATTCGAAAATTATCTGAACCTCGTCAGTCAGCAGTACTATAAAGCAAGTTTCAGTCCCGCTGAAGTTTCTTTGGCCGAAGAAGATCAGGGCTATTTTAAACTCGGTGACGCACCACCTATCTTGATAAATCCACGTCCTGGCAGACCAGGAAGAAAACCCAAGCCTAAACTGCCTGTAATGACTGAAGAGAGCAAAGAGCAAGGAATGGAGAACAAAGATGCTTCGAACTCTATGCCGATTGAACAAGACAAACAAAACGGAACGGATTTACCCAGAACTCTTATTGACAAGTACTCGGCTTATTATATCGACGTGTTGGATACTCTCGTTTCACCTATAAAGCAAGACTACCCTTTTGGTAATTGATTAAATAAAAGCTTGTCAATGTAAATCTAATATGTTGGAATAGAAACATGGTGTCCGAAAGAGATAGCGACATTTGAGTCAGGGCTGTGTAAATTTGGCAAAGAATTTGGTTTTTTGGCTTCTTTGGTAAGGGATGTTGTTGATCATGACCTAAAGTTTGCTTTTGTTGTAGATTGGGAAGAAGACCGTGAGCGACGTTATTCAATTTTACTTTTCTTGGAAAAAAACATCGCATTATAAGATTTGGAAGTATTACAAAAATTTAGAGAAGAAGACTAATTATAATTATTGGCTGTGAGAGAAGCTGAATGACTTAAAATGCATACAGACGCAGAATTTTGCTAACTTTCATCTTTTAACTGCAGATAGACAATTGTCATTAAAGCTGCAAATTAATAGCACTTGCTTTAGCTAGAATATATATAGAGTTGATAGAGCAAAATGAAGTTAGTATAAGGAGACTTAGTAGAGAGTCTGTGAAATACTGAGCCCAACTGTAATTTTCAACAACGAACGATTAAACTCTTTTTTTTCGAGTTCAGGGGTCATCTTTAATCAACGATTTAAATATTATGTTGGTTCGAGAGTACTTGGTTAAAATAAAACTTGAGCATAAATTGGAACTAATTTTTATCGAGGTTAGTAAAAACCCGGTTATAATGGAAGAGCTCTTTGCTTTGATAATCAAAAGGCTTAACGCCCTAAAAGAGCTAAAAAAAGAGCTCCTGAGCTTTACGATCAGATATGGGATATCCGGCCTGGCTAATGAGAGGTCTGAACTACAGAATATATCTAATTATTTCCAAATCCGTGCAAGAGAAGACAAATTTCAAACGAAAAAGGAGAATCAGTTGCTCGAAACCCTGTTTGGAACCAAAAATTTTGAAACAGAGCAAATTATGTAGAGCTTAGTGATCTTTTCCCTAATTCACTGAAATCAACATAGTCAAGTGCAGAAGAGATCTTTTGAAATCATGAAAATGATTTCGCCTGACTTTCCAGATAAAAATTATCAAGAGACAGGAGATGAGAAAGACGTTGCAAAACTTTACTTGAAGTTTTTCTCGTCAGCTTCGATGTTTTCAAAAATAAACGAGCTCAAAAAATTGTACGAGAATAACAGGTTCATAAATGTAAACAAATTGGCTCTGTGTTTCCTCGCGCTAAAATTCATTTAGTATTCAATGATTTCGATCTTCGTGAAGTGGATAGCAGAAATTTCAAGGCAGATCTTTCAAGATTTTCTGAAAGAGAAATCAAATGAATTCAAGATCAACTTGAATCCTGACTCCTCGCAGAATCCAGAGCAGGAATTATATTTAGAAACAGAGAGGTCTACTGGGCTCCAGCTTAGCCATAGATCCATGGCGACTGAGGTCGAACAATGCAATAGCAACAAAAACCTTTTTCATTGTGCACAAAAAACGATATTTCGTCGATCAAGCGAGACTGCAGGGTCCAAACGGAAGAAATATGATGCTAGAATCCGAACCAATGAATCAGAAAAACTGGACAGGACAGAAAACCCAGGGAAGTTCACAACTCTACTCCGCAAGTTCAGTCCTGGAAGTAAGGCACTGAAGACATATACTGAAGGGGATCCGATACATAATTCTCATCGTACTATTCGTAATGATACTGAACACGAGGACAAAAAAGATTCAGGCCTGAGAATTTCAACGGTTGTAACTGACGCGACAGACAAGAAGTTAGTTAAAATGATAATTTTGCAGCATAAGTCGAAAAACAATAAACCATCAACAGCCTCGCTCTCTTCACGTTGTCACAAATCAGCAACTCCTCCAAGAAAGAATGCCTTTGAATTTAATCTAAAGCCCGCTAACCCTAACAGCACATTTCAAAGAGATATTTCAGCGTTGAAGCAATCAACACCTGTCATGAGCTTCCATCATCCGCGCCCGTCGATAGAGTCTCAACGAGTCCCGCCTCTTCCACTTCACATGATTATGAACTCTCATCAATCTTATAGTGTCATAACAGAGCTCGATGGGATTCCAGAGTGTGGATTATCTTCTGAATTAACTCTTAGCAGGAAAAAAGACTTGGTTCTTGGAGTTTATAGAAATCTACTCCAGAGGAACAGTGAAATTCAAAAATCAATCAATCAGTACCGACATGACTATTATCAGAAAATCAGAGCATCAAATCCTTCTAACCTAGCTGATGAAATGGGAGAGCCCTTATTTACTATCAATAGCGCGAGAGAGTATTCAGTCTCTCAAAGCAATGAATTTTCTAAACCTTGTGAATTGGCTCTAAGTATCTGCAAAAACAAGAGTCTAACAGTTCTCAAAGACGACTCTCAAATGCCAATCACAACAGAAGAAGATGAAACTTCCTATCAGAACAAACAGCCCACGAGGAAGCCACCTTCAAAATCAACCCCAAAACCAAAAAAACCCACAATAGGAGTACCCCGAGTTCAATTTCCTCTCGCTAAGACGAATGCAATTTTCCCCAATAATCGACCGCTTGGTTTCGGAGTTTTCAATATCCCGGAAGCTAACCCGAAGAATGCAGTGCATTCATCCATGAAGAAATTAGTATTCCCTACGGCTCCCATTATTAAAGAGACTGAATCGCAAAAAGCGAAAAAGAGACAGTTTGTTCGGCATCCTTCGGCGCAAATATTAGAAAGAGAAACAGCAAGGCCACTCCATTCTCTACATTCCGCAAGGCTCTATACTGAACAAGAGGAGCCTAATATTCGTACGCGACAGCCCGCTTATGATCCAAAGGAACATAACTTTCAAAAAGCAAGCGGCGAGTTTAACAATTTCACGGCTTTTTCGCTCAATGAGTTCTTGGCAGCTCGTGGCTCGTTAAAGATTCCTCGTGGCGGAAATTTCCAGAGCACTAGCTCTCAGTGGCAAAACTATCCATTTGGAGATAAAATACTCGATCGAATGAAACAAACTTCTTCACGACTAAGATATTCATAAATAAATTTATCCATTTCGTAATTTTGAACTGTAATCTCCTTCTTTTTCCAAAATAAATGTAATTTTTTTTTATCATTTTCCTTTAAAATTCCCTTCATTAACGAAAACTATCTCTGATCACTGATGAAATCTTTCGCATCTTTTCGGACATAAACCGAATTTGACGATCTTGCTTTTTCAAAATCATAAAACATGCCATCACTGGTTTCTTAGCGATTTGTTCGTATTGTAAAATTATTCTTTTCATAACTTACACAACAAGGAATAGATTTCGCAACTTCGTTAATACAAACAATAGACATGAAGCAGGAAAAAAACACATTATATGATTTTCTTCTTTTTGAAGAAAGATTTCATGAAAACAGTTACCGCGTAGGCAACGGTGACATAGATAATAATACTTACGAAACTGAAGAGTTTCACAAGGGTAGAAACGTAATCGGCTTCCTCAATTTTCTCATCCGCTTTCTTTACAATCAAATTCAAATTCATCCGGATTGTTTTCAGCATCCTCTCCCATCGCCTCACCAGCTTTTCGACCTGCTTTGCATCATCTTTCTTTAAGAAATCTTGGTCTTTATCAGCGATTTGAGCACCCATTTTTATGTCTATATTATAGATACCATCCCTCTGGCCGGTTTGGAAGATACAAACCTGGAAATTTCCTTCAATTCTCATCGTTTGATCGAAGAAATATTCGTACTTGTCTTCCATCATGAGAATCTCAGAGCCTGACCCATCATAAAGACGAATTTGAGCCTTAGGCTCAAATTCTTGTTGGTCGCTTGTGATATTCGCTTGGACACGAAGTCCAACAGTAACCTGATCACCGAAGCATTTCACTGCTCCTTGCCTGATTGTGACGCTAAAAGGATCTGCTCCGAACAAGCAGACTAAGTTTGCAATGAACACTGCAGCAAATAAAAAGCTTCGCATCATTAACTTTTTACGATACGTGTCAATTGTATTAGATTAATTCATATTGGATTTTAAATTCTGGAGATTTCGCTCTTAAGCTTTAATCAATTGTTTTTTAGCTATCCTTAATTTACAAAATCCCATTGGAATTCCTTTTTTTGTTCCTCAAAGCAATAGGGAGAGAGTAGAATCGAATGTGATTTTTACCGAAATTCTTCAAATAACATATTTATGCATTTATTTCTGTTAATATAAGCTTTGGAGGTAAACGCATGATAATTTATGGCTATATAGCTATTTTATTTTGTATACACAAGAAATCTCTTGGAATTGCAACCAATGCATTTGATAAAAATACAAAGGCGAAGGATGAAATATTGACCTGCATTGGGCTTTAAATTTCGCTGAATCGGCAACTAGAAAAAAAAGATTAGATCAGTTTGCTTCAACAAAAAGGAATATACCCTAAAACACCCTCTCCAGCCCATTTAGTAGGTGTAACGACAGTGTTTATCATAACATAATCGTCCCCTTTGTATTTATAAGTCTCCTCATCATCAATTTTCAATTCTGGGTCGGCTTTCCTCAAAAACGCAACGTCGATCGGTCTGTCTATATTGTTCCTGACGGCGACAGGAAGCGCAGTCAATTTCTCGTGGTTTCTGCAGTGGACATTTCCAAACACCGCAATCAAATCTCCTAGTCTCAGACCTTTATTTTTCCAGATAAATTCCATGAAATCAGCTTGTATCATCTATTACCTGCTTTATAAGCGGGCGATCCATCCATAACCTGAGATATTGAAGCAAAAGGCACTGGAATCGTTTTTGGCTCTCTTGACTGCTCCTTCTTTTCGAACTTCACCTCTTCCCATATTGGCTTTGTGTTCTTGGATTCACCCTCTTCTTTCTCGTCAGGCTTTTTGACTTCTTCAATATCTTTTTCTGGGATTTTGTCCTCGCTCAAACGTTTTTGAGCTTTTTTCTCATCCAGGTTCTTCTCGTATTCTTCGAGATCCTTTTCAGCTTTTCCGCTCTCTTTATACTCTCGGTGCAAAGTTATTAAACCTAGAAAAGTGTGAGTTTCTCAATTTAAATGCTGAATGTGCCTCTCTCTATCTTCGCCATTAAGTCAAGGTGGTCATTTTTCAGTTCTTTGTAATATTAATATGAGGGATGTGCAATTAAATACCTGCGAGTCTTTTCTTTCGAAGTCTAAATGCGCTGAGTTTAGCATAATCGAGGTCTGCCCTCGGAAACCCTTCACTGTCAACAAGTGGCTTATCATATCCCTCTATAATTTTGAACGATGAAGCTTTAATTCAATGGAAGGGGAGAGTGATTACCAGCTTTGGCTGTTTCTTCGACTTCTTCGACCAGCATTGCGATTTCTTTTTCCATCTCATCTTTTTGCTTGATGAGCTCCGTCATTTCGGTTTGAAGATCCATTATTCGAAATTTTGCAAAAAAAGAAAAAAATAATTTTTTGATAATTTTTATTGTTAGAAATTGTCAAAAGCTAAAGATTTCAAGTTTGTTGAAATCACCTTTCTCAACAGAATCACAATTGTTGACTCAACCAGTATTCTCATTGTTTCGTGGATGGAAATGAGAGTCTTTAATTTCTGATTACCCTCCAACGAAGCAGCAGACCTAGCCAGCTAGCACAAAGAGAAATTGTAGACAGTATCTCACAATAAAGTTACTGACTGATTAGTAGTAACTCAGAATCTCGGAACTAATGATTTCCTTCAAGGTACAATGAAAATAATAAATGTTCAAGAGACACTTCTTTCATATTAATTAGTACTCTTTTTGAGACAGCAAAGTAAAGAAACCCATAAAACAAAAAATCAAAGCAACTGCGAAATCGAGCTAGTATGCATGCATCCCTCAGTACATGGTTTTTGATTTTTTGCTTTGGTCAAGCAGACTTTCGTAATAAGGGTTTTGCCGTTTTTTGCTATCTTGATTCGAATTCTCTTGAGATTCCTTTTCCAAACCTGCTAGCATCCTATCGATCTCTTCAAGGTCGAGGTCTTCTTCGTCATCAAAGTCACGACCGCAAATCTCTTCTTCTGCCATCAAAGAGTCATATTCGAATTGATTCTCGTTTTCTTGAGGATTTTCTAGCATTTCCTTCGTGTCCTCTGCAGGAACAATTTTCTCGTTTTCCTCTTGCTCGCAATCCTCGAAGTCATCGTAAATTTGATCAAACCGCAGCTGCTGCATAATGCTGTTTTCATTCACTTTTGTGAAATTCATAATTTCTTCAAGCCCTTCGTCAACCTCACTTTTCATCTCGTCATCTCTTCTCCCATCGAATTTTTGCGAAAGCCGAACCTCGTCTATCTCGTCAACAAATTTCAGCTGTGGGATGATGGACTCCGGCAGCATTCTAGGATTCTCTTCGTAGAATTTAAAACCATTGGTTTTCTGATTTCCCCGTTTTCTCGTTGAAGCATGAGACGTACTCTTCAGCCCTTTTTTCAAGCGTTGATTTCTTTTTAAACTAGCCTTATATACAAAGTACTCCTTCCCTTCCATCAGCAGCACGATCACTTTCCCTTCTCTTTTTCTTCCTGTTCGTCCCATTCTTTGTACCATTCGCACAGGCGAAAATCCCGAGTCATAGCAAATAATAAGATCAATCTCGCCAATATCTAAACCTTCTTCTCCAATGCACGTCGCAATTAAAGTATTTAACTCGAAGTTTTTAAATTTCTCAAGCACCGCAAGCTGCTTTTTCTGGTTCCAGTCACCAGGCTTCTGGAATTTATCAGTTTCGTTATCTCCGCTGTTTTTGAATTTGGTTTGTCCCACGAAAATGCTTGAATTGACATTTTCAATTTTTTGCAGATATTGATTGATTTCAATCGCACTTGCCCGGTTTTGAGTAAAAATCATAACGCGGGACTTATTCGCAATGTTTTCTGCCTTGGAAAAATACGATGAAAGTATCTCGGATAGCTTCTTAAGCTTCGGATGATTTTCTCCAGAATCTCTCACTTGTGCCAATATTTCCAACAGCTCTTTAAATTCTGCTGAATCGATAATTTTCTTCTTCATCGCGATAACTGCACCATGCTTATTCTGAAGCCAAATAGTTGATATTAATTAATAAGCCATACAATCATGGTATATACTCTTATATTGTTTTTAAAATTAACAAGGGATTCTTCGAAACTTTGGATTCCCTGGTCAGATAAAACTTTCTTCATATGACAAAGGGACGTCAGAGTGCTGATAGACTCGTAAAATAAGACGCGGTTCTCTAAAAATTTTCGAGGTCAATTGCATGTAGCGGAGTTTGGGAATTTGTTACCAAGGCCGATTTGTAAGGTGTACTCATCCTGGTGTTGGCTAAATTCTTCAAGGATTTGAACAACCTTCAATCGATTCACATCCCATGGATTTTGAATATAAAGCTTGCTATTGGGAGGGAATAATTTGAGACCGTTTAGCGCTTTGGCAGGCATTGCGATCAATCGGTTAAACAGGTCTGATATCATGGAGATTCCAACTGTTTGCTTGATAACAATTTCTTTTACATCCCTGGAATGAACGTAAGGCTTAACGTCCTGGTCATCTTCATCTTTAGCTTCGAGTTTTGAGATGCATAAGTTGGTAAGCACTTCTTGGATCTTCTCGGGATTGTTGCCAGGTGTTGCCGAAAGTGCTACTATCCGGACTCCCACATTCGAGTTTTTAATATGTTTAACTATATTCGCATACGCAAAGTTTCCCACACCTTTATGAGCCTCATCTTTGGAAAAAATAGCGTTAAATTTGCGAGACTCAAGAAGAATTGGCTACCAAATATGAGTAGAACGATTGATTTCGGGTCAATTACACCATCTTCTAGGTCATTGTTCAATATCTGAGGAGTCATGAAGAAAACTCGCTTTTCATTGTAAATTTTGCCTCGTTTCTTTGCTACAGTTTGGCCGTTCAACTGACACAATTGCCCAGCATCGATACATCTAATGCACTCCAGGGCCTCTTTTTGCTGGTTAACCAAAGGCCGAGTGGGCGCCAAAAAGAAAATTTTCCCAGTCGGAAACCATTTATAATAATTTAAAATGACGTTCGCTGCGATGAACGTTTTCCCGAGCCCCGTCGGCAAACTTACAAATGTATTATTGAACAGACAGGTCTCGACGGCATGGAACTGATACTTTCGAAAAGATTTGCTTTTGAGATAGTACTAAGAGATTTTGTTTTTAACCAATGAAGCTGACATGTGGATATATTTACCCAGTATTGTGATGCTATCTTATCTATTTGCACCTTTGGATCCAGTCCGCAGTTAGGCCCGACCTTTGTCTCGTACACATCAGGGTCTATTTCTCCAGGCTGTTTCGAAAAAGAAACTGAGAGTGTCTTTTTGACCTTAGGTTGAGAGATTGTTTTTTCTTCATCAATTTCAGGTAGTCGGAGCTTGCTTCCTGAAAGAGGCGTTGAGAAGTCTCTTCCTTGGGATTTGAGAGAAGTTTTGCTCGCATTAGTTGAAGGTGGCTCAGTGCTGAATTTGCCAACGGAAAGATCAGATTTTGATCTTGAGTACGCGTTTTTGTTTGAGACAATGGAAGAAAAGTCCTTGGGCAGAGGCGTTTGGTTCTTTTTATCGGTAGAAGGAGGTATGCTCAGAATACGAGAAAAAGGAGTTGATGATGTTGATTTTTCGGGAAAGTTAGGAACTGAATTGCTGAGCATGTCATCGATAATTGTGAGTTCCTCCTACACGCAAAAAAATGTTAAAGAGGTGGATGAGATGTTGGTGGTTCACGTCTGTAAAATCAATGTTTGTGTTGATCATCTGCTTCGAATTGCTCTTTTCTGCCATAGGATTCGAAGAGGCAAAAATTTATAAGGTGTGTTTTTATTAAAAGACCTCTAATAAAATTCAAATTGAATGCTCCGCGAAAATTTGGTTCCGATATAAGAGAATTGCGGATATCTGAATACTATAATGTGTACAATATTGTTTGGTTTTGAAAATAAATGAATCATTAATCCACATCGGGAGAATAGAGTGTTGGAATAGATTCAACACCTTATTGGAGAAAATAACAGAGAATTAACCATTACTATGGTCGGAAATCCTGGCCAAGAATCGGATGTAGAGAGTGAGTGTGAGAAAATTATTGGCTAGTCACCTCTGTACTTGTGGTGTAGCAGAGTTATCTCTCATTTATTGAGGTTCTTTTTCGAGCTGAAACACTAATTAAAGAGGGTAAGCCAAAGGCTTGCTCAAGTCAAGCTAACCTTTTCAATTGAATGAAAAACTAGACTTCAGACTCAAATAATTTTAGGGTTCTCTTCGTTGGGCCCTGAGAAATCATCCTTGTAATCAATATAACAGTAAAGAGTTAAGACAGGTCTTTTTGACCAGAATCAATCAATTTTCAAAGAATTCCTTATAATCGTTCACTTTCCCTTGATCCTTCTTCATATAAGCAGATAATTGGTGAGAGTTGATTATACTTGTTAAGAATTAGAGATGATGCCAAGAAAACACAAACGTTAATTTATTGCTAGACAAGATTGAAAACCTTGCTGAAATTATCGTAGCACGGACCAAAAAATGGGAAACTTAAGATTTCTGCTACAGCCTTTATGGATTAGCCTCGTTTTCGAGATCGAGTTGGAATCATGTGATGACATGATGTACATGAAGCGCTGACAAATTTCAACTGTAGCCTCAATCACTTGTAGGTGATCATCTACATAGACCTGGAACTCCACAATGCCGCTTACAAAATTGGACTCAATGAAAAAACCACGAAATGAAAAGTGACCCATTACACTTCTGTTAATGACCACGATTGCTCTTTCTCTTGTCTGCGAGCACCTTTTAATCCAGATAGCCTTTACGATTTCAATCTTTATCTCTGTTTGGCTTTGTGAAGCAGTCGACGCGGCTACCGTTTTGCATCGCATCTTATTATGAACCAAATAGGTACCCCAAAAGGAAAATTCGTTAACAGTATGAAATTGTTTTTGGGCTGCTCTGGCTGCTGTCTCTTCCTATTGAGATTGCGTTTCGCTTTTTCCTCTAATCTCGCTCATCGTCACCCATGAAGGCTGCAATGGGTGTAAAGCAGAGTTTTTAGGGCCAGAATTTAATTCTTTGGCAGTTAAGAGATCGATTAAATTCCGATCAAGTTTTAATAAAGGAAGCAAACTTGATTCTTCATTCTACAAAATTCAGGTCTAAAAGGAATTATTGTAAATCCTTTTTGGCTATTGTGTTTCCTTCCGGCGACTGTGGCGCTAAACTCTCTCTTTTTAACTCTTCGCTTTTCTAGTCCAAGAATTTTGAAGGAGATCTTGCTATTAAAAAGCCCGTTTTGAACTCCGATAAAACCCTCACAACTCAAGATTTCGGATAATGGGTGAATTAGCTTCCATTTTTTTTTTCTCGGAAAGACTTATTGTTGATTGAAGCGATGTTAGCACGAACCTCTTTCGATCCGCAATGTACCAAAAAAAATGCACCGTTTTTTTTTCCCCTTTGAATTTGCTGTCTTTCCTCACAATCTCCTTCAAAGTTAAAGGAAAAAACCTTTTAGTGGTCTAACCCTGCGATTGGTGCTCCTGTGATGGATACATGGTCACTTTCTCGATGTCTCTTGAAGGATCCAGAAGTGACGGGTGACTCCTCGTGTTCCTTCATAGTTTGAAATTGGGTCTGTCTCAGCATGCCAGACACGTGCTCCATTAGAATCTACTAGAAAATATGAAAAAAAAATGTGAATAGGGGAAAAAAAAATATGCTCTCTATCTTACCATAGAACCTTCTTGATCATTCTAGAAGATGTTTAATTTCCGGGTGTTGAATTATCTGGAAAATTCCATACAGTATAAATTAATGTTTTTCAAATTGCAAATCATAATTCATATTAATTTACACACAAGCTAGTCAATCAACTACACACGATCAACATGTCCATTCCTGCTGCTATTGGAATCGATCTTGGAAGCCAAAACACCGTCATTGGCTGTGCCAAAAAAGGAGGCGTTGAAATCATTACTAACGAAGGCTCTCATCGAGAGACACCAGTCGTTGTTGGTTACGGACCAAACGAACGATTCATTGGTGAACAAGGCGCTGTGCAACTCAAGTCGAATTTCAAAAACACCGTCATTTACCCACTCAGATTCCTCGGGATGAAAGGCAACTCTCCTCACCTGGACTATGAGTCGAAATTTATTTACAATAAGCTCACGACCCTTCCAGATGGGCGAATTGGATTCTCTGTCACACATCAAGGAGAGAACCGCATCTTCCTTCCAGAGCAGGTCGTTGCGACCATGCTTCAGAAACTGAAGGAGATCGTTCACAAAAATGGAATCGGCCACTCAGATTTCGTGCTGAGTGCCCCTTCATATTTCACAGAGCAAGAACGAAGAGCTCTCCTTGATGCCGCCAAGCTCGCCGGCGTCAACGTGGTTCGTCTCATCAACGAACACACTGCGATTGCGCTCGGCTATGGAATTTTCAAGAAAGCAGAGCTCGACTCAAACCCAAAGAACGTCCTCTTTGTTGATATTGGTCATTCAAGCACATCTATCTTCCTTGCAAGCTTCACAAAGGAGAAAGTTACAATTCTCGACCAGTCTCATGAACGAACCCTCGGAGCTCGTGATTTCGACTGGACTTTGCTTGAATTCTATGCCAATATGTTCAACAAAGCAAACGGTTTGAACCCAATGAAAAATGAGAAAGCCCGCTTAAGATTACTTGAAGCGGTTGAAAAGCAAAGGAAAATCCTCAGCGCGAACACCGAAGCAGGTATTAACATTGAGTACCTCATGGAAGACTATGACCTGAACCACATGTTAACAAGAGATCAATTCGAACAGATGATAAGTCCTCTTGTCAGCAAGCTTAAAGCCACCATCTCAAAGATAAACTTGGCTAAATACCCAATTGACAGCGTTGAGATCGTTGGTGGAGCAACAAGAATCCCAATAGTTCAAAGGACAATCCAAGAGCTCTGCGGAAAGTCTTTGTCCAGGACACAGAATGCTACTGAGTGCATTGCAAGAGGCGCTGCATTGCAGGCTGCGATTTTGAGCCCATTATTCAAAGTCGCAGACTACATCGTTGAGGACTCACAATACTACCCTATCCACTGCTCCTGGAAATTCTTTGAAAACACTCAAACTGCAAAGCAGAACACCACCATGGACATTGAAGACCATAGGAATAACCTGCCAAAGCAGAAAGCAACACTCTTTGATTATGGCTGCAGTGTTCCGAGCGTAAAGTCTATCAATTTCCATCGAGAAGATGCCGTTGAAGTCAAATTATTCTATGACCCTGTTCCTTATGGTGCTGAGGAGCAAATAGCCACTTATTTGATAGAAAAAACGAAACCAACGATTCAAGATTTCAAAGTGAAGTTCAAAGTACAGCTGAATAGAAATGGAGTTATAGAATTCGAAAACTCGCAATTGATTGAAGAAGTGGAAGAGGAGGAATTGCAACAAGTTGAAGGAAGCGGCGATCAGCTTCAAAAGAAAAAGAGAAACAAGATCACTGATATCAAAACAGAGGTATTATTCCATCATGGACTCCATCAAAACCAGATCAAGCAGTTCTTTGAGGAAGAATGCCACATGGCCAACAGCGATAGGCTCATTCTAGAAACATACCACCAAAAAAATGTACTCGAGAGCTACATTTACGATACAAGAGGAAAATTGAACGAGAGATATAAAGGCTACGCCGATCCGTCCGTGATTGACGGGTTCCTTCAAAAACTCACTGATTGTGAGGAGTGGCTCTATGGTGACGGCGCAAAGACTAAGAAAGAGGCATATATCAACAAGTTAGATGAGCTAAGAGGAATTGAGGAGTCAATTCAGAAGAAATTCCTCGGGAATGGTTCAGGCCCTAATGGTGATGTGAAGATGGAGGAGGAGAGATCGATGAATAAACCAGATGCAAGATTAGAAGTTGAGGAGTCTGCGTGAGCTTAGCTCTAGTGTTTGCATGTAATCATTTTTAGTATATAACAGACACTCTGTTTGATATATACATAAATCACAATGTATACATTATTCGTTTGAAACATATTTTATTCGGGCAACATTGAATGTCCAAATTTATGTCAATTGATATCATTTGTCCCACCTAATTTGATTTCCGCTTTCAGTTCCTTTGAAAAGAGCTTAGGAGTAGGAGCTATTAATTATCTTAACGGGTTTCTTCTCTCATTTCATAGTTAGAGAATTTTCTATTATCCTATTTTAACTGATAGTTTCGTAAAATTTAGATCTCTAGAAATCCAGAATTTGTCAATTTTGTTGAGCTATTGTTTTCCAACAGTTGGTTTCAAAAAAAAAACTTTGTATTCTTTGGTTATTTCCAGCAAGGACTTTCCGTACTGACATTAATCACTCGAATTGTATTTCAAAGCGAGACGCTCGATAATTTAATCTTCTGACCATCATTGTTAACCCTCAACAAGCGCTGCAGCTTTTTCAAAAATGCACATTTTGCTTTAGGTCGCTATACAGACAAAACTAACGTATTAGTTTTCTATTCAGATTGTTTTAGCAGCTAATGGACATTTCCATATTAAATTCAAGCATTTCACATTTATCTACGAGGTATCTCAAACAATCGGTTATTCTATTCAATATGCGCGAACTTCCAAAGTCTCATTCTATTCAATTTCGAGCGCATAGACTCGAAATTTGTTTTGATCAGAAACCATTACGATAGACTTTTCCAGAACATCGAGTATACTGATAGAATCTGAACGGCCAAAAGGACGAGTATTCCGAATGAAAGTGGCCTTAAATCATGGTTGAGACAATGATTGTGTTTACTTACAGCTTTTTCTGGCAGCGATCTCGATAAATTACTGATTATTGCTGAATTATCTTTGTTAATGGCTATAAAACCAGTTGGAGAGCAATAATTGGAGTCAATGGCATAAATAGTCTTTTGTTTCCTAACAAATGAGATTTAGACTACTTGCCAGCGCACTAGTTGAAACAATGCTTCAACTTGCACTGGAAGTAACTACTTGAATTGGATTTATTGGTTAAACGCCTTAGAATAATCTAGAAGCTGAGACAGCATTATATAAGTCAGACAGCAAATCTGAAAGATAGATATATAAATATACAAGAATAAACCCGATAATGTCATCAATTGAAGAAGCCCAAAAGCACAAGGCCGAAGGAAACAAGGAGTTCTCTGCAGGCAACTACGAAGAGGCTATCAAACACTTTACCAAGGCTATTGAATGCAACCCTAAAGACCACGTTTTCTTCTCCAACCGTTCAGCTTGCTTTGCTTCTCTGGAAAAATACAAAGAAGCCTTAGCCGATGCCGAAAAATGCGTTGAGTTGAAGCCTGACTGGGCAAAGGGATACGTCAGAAAAGGATTCGCTGAATTCTACTTAAGGAAACTCGATGAAGCTGAATCCAGCTACAAAAAAGGATTAGAAATTGAACCAACGAACGATCAATGCAAAGAAGGTCTTCAAAGAGTTCAGGAAGCTCGTGAGTCCGCTGGACCAGGAGCAGGAATGGATCCTTTCCTCCAACAACTCATGGGAAAGTTGATCACTAACCCAAAGACCGCTGAATATATGAAAGACCCAGCATTCGTCCAGAAATTGATGGGTATTCAAAAGAACCCTCAAATGTTAGACTTTTACATGAAGAGCGACCCAAGAATCCAAGAAGCATTCAACGTCATGTTCGCCGATATGGCAGGAGGTGCTGGTGCTGGTGCTGGTGCCGATTTCGGAGGTGCTGATGAACCTACCGGAGAAAAACCAAAAGAGCACTCTCACGAGGGTCACGACCACAGTCAGTGCTCCGGCCATGACCACACCCACCAACAACCTAAAGAGGAGAAGAAAGTGCCTGAGCAACCAAAGAAGACCCAAACCACATCAACAGCCAAATCTCCTGCAGAGGAAGCCAAGAACGAAGGTAACGAAGCCTACAAGAAGAGAAACTTCGAGGAAGCTCTGAAACATTACGACAGAGCCCTCGAGCTTGACTCTAACGAGTACCTCATTTACAACAACAAGGCTGCGGTTTATATCGAACTTAAGCAACTCGACAAAGCCATGGAGATGGTCGATAAAGCCCTCGAGGTCTACAAGGAACAGAAGGCTGATTTCGTCAAGCTGGCCAAACTTCTCCACAGAAAGGCCAATATCTACGCTGCCAAGGAAGACTACGAAAACGCTATCGAGTTCTACAAGAAATCTCTTTTGGAGGACTCCAACCCTCGAGTTAAAGACGACTTGAAGAAAGCTGAAAGGGAAAAGAAACTTATTGATGATAAGAAGTACATCAACCCTGAACTCGCTGAACAACACAAGGAAAAGGGTAACGAGCTCTTCAAGAAAGGAGACTTCCCTGGCGCTCTTAAAGAATACGACGAATGCATCAGAAGAAATCCAAATGACGCTAAATACTACAGCAATAGAGCTACTTGCTACATGAAATTGATGGAGTTCGCAAGAGCGCTCTCCGATATTAATAAAGCTATTGAACTCGATCCAAACTTCATCAAAGCCTGGATCAAGAAAGGAACAATTCACGTCGGCTTGAAGGAATTCCACAAGGCCATGGACGCTTTCGATCAAGGTCTTAAACTTGATCCAAATAATGAGGAATGCAAACAAGGAAAGGAAAATGTCAGAATGAAGATTATGATGGGATCTGGCAACAAAGAGGACGAAGAAGAAAGATTCAGACATGCTATGGCAGATCCAGAGATCCAAAGAATTTTGGCTGATCCTACGATCCAGAACATCATGAGAGAGCTCCAAGAGAGACCAGGTGATCCAAATGTGATGAAAGCTCTCAGAGATCCAAGCGTGGCCGCCAAATTCGAGAAGTTGATGGCTGCTGGTGTTCTCAAAAGAGGCTAATAAATTGGGATGATCTTTGTCTATTAGGAGCGATGTAAGCATTTCATTAAGGAATTGTTGTAAGGGATTCGTAAGTTGATTGCTTTAATTTGTGATTGAACTCTATAGTTTTGATATTTCTCGAACAAAAAATTAGAGGCTCCATTCAGTATAAATCTGAATCTAAAATAACAATAAATTGAAACACTCTGACATCTGTTAGAGAATAACAAGATGACGAAGCATCAATACTTCAGCACATATATCTATGAAATATTGCATTTTTCTATTGACTCGCACAGTAAATCAAATGGGACTGATTAGTTACAAGTTATGATTACGTAAGACATTAAACAGTAGGAGCGGTCGTATAGGTTGTTGAATATTGTAGAAAGTTTCTCCTTCCCTATTGTTTCTGACCCAAATGTACCATGATAATGCGGTTTCTAAGATGTGGGATTCTGAGAGTGGTAAAAAAATTTGATATTATTGGTTTTTAAAAACAAGGATTCCCAATGAGAGAATATATGTTAATATGGAAAATTCTTATTCGTTTCTTTTCATCTCTATTCACAAAAATTCCAGCAAACAAGTTGGATTTATATACAACTCACTAATATTCTTGTTTGTAGAGTAAATAAATAGCCTCTCTTTATTTTGAATTTCATGTTATCTTTGTCCACACCCTTTAGTTGAATAGTATGTGTATATACTGGGATGACAGATAACGACAGCTCCTGAGAATTGCTCGTTTATTCTCGCTCTCACTGGATCATTTGTTGTGGAATTATCAAGCTTGATTCATCTCTCGTATAGTGATCCCGTCTCCAGCTGAAAGAGTGTTGTTTTCTTCTAGCTCGATAACACTGTTTACATCTTCTTCTTTTTCTTCTACAATCATTTTATTCCTCTCTTCATGGAAATTTTTGTGAGGATCTTCTCGGCTGGCAGTGATATCTTTCTTAACAAAATCTTCTAAAATTATTTTAGTGTTTGGCCTCTCGATCATATTGAGTAAACGATCAAAATTATCTAATTCATCGAATCGCGGCAATTTCTGCTCTGCTACTAGCTGAATAGATTCCAATCCTTGTAAGGAATTTTCTTTGGGGTCTCGATTCTCCTTTGCCTGCTTCAGAGGAGGAGGTACTTCTTTCACGTCGTCATTCTCTTCATCGAAGCCATATCGTTCACAATAAACAGGCTGTTTTATTTCCTTGCTAATCTCTTTCTGCCCTATATCTTTCGTAGAATATTAACCAATGAAAATAATAGAGAATATTTACCAGCAACTCCCATATCGTTGTTCATCTCCATTGCAGACATATTATAATTGAGGTCGATTTCCAATTTCTTAATCGAACTTGAAATGGCGTTCAGCTGGCTGTTGTCGATATCCTTTCCTCTCGAGCTAACTGCTTTCATCTGCGGATTGCAATTTTTCGTTTTGTGAATAGTTTTGCGGAAGATCGCGTGCAGTTTATCTTTTCCCCCATTTTGCGGACTATCCTCAGCTCGTTCTTGCCTATCAGTCCGTGTTTCCGGGCTCAGTCGCGCTCTTCTGTTCGATTTTGTACAAGTGCTGCCTGTGTTATCATTTTGGTCTCGCTGATGAAGTAAATCCTTGGGCGGCTCTACAAAATTCATCCGGAATTCCAAATTCTGAATTGCTTGCTGCTGTTGATGTTGCTGTTGTTGATAAATCATTGGTCGTGGATTCAGTCCATTAAAAGAATTGTGAAATGGGTTAGGTTGATTGTTCAGATGAACCCTGATTGATAGAGAGGATTAGACCAGTGAAATGATGAATACTGCTTTTACGGTTGCATCCCTTGAGGTGACATGAAGCTATCATGAATATGGTTAGGAATTCCCATGAAACTGCTTGGAGATATTTGCTCTCCCACGTACAAGTTAAATTTTTCTCGCGTGATCCACATTTCTTTCGGATGGACCTACGCTTTGTAAAGACAAAATCTAAACATGAGTGCGCATACGTCCTCTACGTCACTTGGATTTAACTTTTTCACCCAATCCGATAGCATGTCATGAAGACCTTGCATTTTAGATCTATAGTTGTAAAGCGAATGGGTTGAGCATATGTCTGGTGTGCTTTGTTACTCTGACAATCGGATTGATTTTACATAGAGGATGGTAGAATATGCCTGGGCATAGGAGTTCATGATGGTATAAAACTATTTAAGAAGCTCTATTATTTGGAAAGTCTCCAAGGTGAAAATAAAAATCTTTTGCCTCTTACTAAACTGCAGCAAATTATTTGAATTTATAAATTGCGTATTCGATGCAAACAGCTATAAACATCGAAATTATTACTAATTTGGTGAGTTCAAAAGTTTTACATTGTTTAGTGATGATAGATTTCAAATTCGAAAAGTCGCTACTACTGACACTAAAACTACGAGTAAAAATCAGACAATGCAAATAGCAACTAATTTCAATGACCTTGGCTGCCATTTATTCTTCAAACAAATGATTTGATGACAACAAGTCTTGCTAAAACTTGCTGAACACTATAGTTTCATGGGCAAGTCAGTGGTCAAAATAATGAAACTTGAGCACATTCCATGATTGTGTTTTTTTTATATCTGTGTGAAACGAAGTTTTGAATATTAGGTTTTTTGATGAAATAAAACTTAATAGATAATCTGAAACATTAAGCTTTTTGTTATATGATCAATACGATTTCATTCATTCCTCGAAAGATTATATTCAAATGCAATATTCCTGCTTCCTGAAACATACTCTCAACTTAGCCATCGCCAAACCACATAGAATATCATTGGACTCCTTTCGTTCTCTTCGTACAGCCTTGTTTTGAAACTTAATTGTCAGCCTAATAAATTTTTAATCAAGCGTAATAAAAATAAGAAGCACAAGCATTTAATTCAAAGGAATCGCTGACCGAAGTACATTCATGGACACTCACATTAGTCTCTTAAAATCGACAGTAAACTCTCCCCACTAATTTCTCATAACCTCAATTTCTCAAAATTATCACAGGTTTACGAACACGATGAAGCCAGACGTCTCAACAAAGCCTGTAAGGCTTTGAAGCAAGTTTCAACTGTGCTTCCTTTCAAAAAAAAGAATTTAATCCTCCTTGAAGACGATGATTTGTTTAAGTACCTCCTCCTTGTGTACCCAATCGTTCCTTCAACAGTAATTCAACTATCATGAAAATCTTAATCTGAAAACCGATGCTTTAGACTGATATGGTCGTCTTTTCAATGATTGATCTCTTCAATTCGAATCCCAAATTTTGGCAGACGTTTTGGAAAGCCCTCAAATTTCTTACCGAAATCGAGGAGAAGGATCCTCAGCATTCAATCAAGCACGCCACTTTAAAAATGCTCTCAGCAAATGTTGTCAAGACGCTTCAGTCCAAGGCAGAGAAAATTGTTGACTACACTCCTACAGCCACAGTCAAGAACGATGAGTTCACACGATTTGAGTATCCTAAAGAGATCGTTTTGAACGCCCCAAATATTAAGATCAGATCCTTTGAATACTTGGAAGCGCTGCTCAAAGTATATGTAAAGGTGAGAACACTTACCCTATGCATGTGTGTGATATCTTCCTTTCTTTATTTCAGAGCAAAAAAGACGAACAGCTTGAAGTATATATAGCTTCACTACCCTCAATAATCAGAAAAAACATCGAAACGAGTAATTCTGAAAAGGTAATGAATAAGGGCTGCTACATTATGCAAATCCTCAAAAACATGTCAAATGACCCGGATGACCCAGAATTTGATCTACAAGAATGTAAGAAATAAAAATTTGAACTAAATCTGAATGTCTTTGGAAATTCAAGTGATGGATATAAAGCACGGGATCCAACCGAAGCACCCTGAAATGAAAATTTCGGAGAAAAAAGAAAATAGAGAGAGCAAATCTAAGGTTAATAATTCTCACCGGAGCATAGAGAGATCAGGAATGGAAGAATCTCGCAAACACTCAAAACACTCAGAAACCCACAGTGAAAAATCTTCAGATAATGAAGAAGAGGAGAAGAGTAGAAAAAGTGAAAATGAGAGTGATGATGGCAGCGGTAGCAGCAATCATACTCGATCTGATAATGAGGAACCCGATCCTGATGAAGAGCAGAAAGAAAGAGTACTCACGGCTTTCCAAACTTTTCTTTGCAGAGGTAACTAATCTTCCTCTTGGCTTTCAATAATGATGTCGTCTTCAAGAGGAAGTGCCTTTATTCTTTAAAGATGAATTTATGGCTGAGGCCATGAAATCTTCAGTCAATTTTGAAGCATTGATCGCGCTTATGCTTGACCCTAAAATCCAAATCATCAGCCCTTGCGTAATAATTGTTCTGTCTTGATTGTCTGTAATCTCATTGTATAGTGGAGCAAGACTTTCCCTCAACTGCTGAAAAGTCACGAAAGGAGAGGCACACTCTCTTACAATATCCCCCTCTCACCAAAACGCAAAACTAAGTTTAAAGAGCATCTTGATCTCGTCGTCTACCAGATCAGAAGCTTTAAAGTGCTTCAATGCCTGGTAGACGAAAGGAATTATCGATACATCGTTCTAACCAACAACAAAATCCTCGAAAATTTATGTAAACTACAAAATATTCTCTCTTTCTCAGTTAACTGTTTTGAAATCTATCCCTTAGTCAACATGGTGTATATCTCTCTCGCAAGAGATGAATTATATTGCAATATGAACCACGTTGCCAAGCTCATGCTATTCTGTCTGCAGAAAGAAGAGAAAATCAGTCTCAATTACCTCATTCATTTTAATTTACCCTTCCGGTTCTTATCAAGCATGGAATTTCAGGTCATTCAGCATTTCTTCTTAACCATCCTCCAGTTTTCAGACAAACAGCCCATCCAACCCAGCACCGCTGAAATGTTCTATCGATATTTCAGATACTCGGAGTTTTTCGTGGACGTCGCAAAGGCGGTTCTAGACGGTGAAGACGCATTAGATAGCAAAAAATCCGATCAAGCCTTCAAGCCCGGTCGAATAAGCGAGTTGATTAACTTGAAGAGCGAAGCAACCGTTCCTGATGGAAATCAGAGTTTCGAAAGCAGCAATGAGACTCGAAAGAATAGGTTTTCCGTACTTCCAGAAGAAGATTTCGGTTTGAAAGTAGATATCGATAGATGTAAGGACTCGCTTATGAAAAGGAGACCTAGTTCTAGTAAGAGTAAGAAAATGATGCCTCTTCCGAGTCTTCCTTATCTTCCGATTCGAACTATCCATTCTCTGGAGAGCGAGGATAGTACTCATGTTTCCAACCTGCCTTCGCTTACTCACCTTGAGAAATTGAAGAAATATCCGTCGTTGAGAGAAAAATGGGACAAGCATACTCCTCTACCCCAGGAAGAACCTCCGCTGGAGTCGTTCCGTTCGATTGATGATAAAAAACCTCGTCCTACTAACTCCAAAGATCAAGCAAGGACCCCTAAAAGGAGTTCGACTTTCGCAAATAATTTGAATCAGCCACTCAGCGCTAAAAAAAGAGGCCTCCCTCAAGTCTTTGACTTCAAGGTCGAGCCTAATACAATCTCTCAGGCTCCTAGTAGCAGAAGAACAAAGTTACCTTCGATTACTGTATCACCAAAACAGATGATTTTGTCTCCAAAACTAAACTCTCCACCAACTCAAAAGGATGCTTCTGTTCTCGACACTAGTCGATCCATGAACGCGTCTCGATCTCAATTGACTCCTGGAAAAAGAGCTATGCCAAAGCGCGTGGTTAAAATCGGCCGTTCGATTAGTACTAGTCCCTTCACGATGGACGAGTCTTTGGAAGCAACGGCATTGGACACCCTGAACGGCTTGTATCCGCTCTCTGTAAAGGCGTATCTTCAAAGCGATCTCGACAAAGAATCCAAGAAGTCTAGTTATCAAGCTAATTATGTCAAAGACAATGATAATTTTTCTCTCTTGCTAGCAGAATTGCTTCGTATCATCGTCCAAATGGCTGTAGAAAATGATGATAACATCGAGTTTAAAAAGAAATTGAATATCAAAGTGAAGGATTATTCAAAATTCTGGCAGGCTATGCTTGAACCTCAGAAATGCAAGGTTTTTGAGCTCTTGTTCAAGGTAATTTAGCTCTGAAGTGATCTTTTGCCTAACTTTCTATGATGACCAATAGAACTACCTCTTCAAAATAAAAGTCCATCATTTAAAAGAATTGAACAGCGGATTTGAGTGTGGCCAGACTGTAAATCTGTTCCTCAAGCATTGGTAAGCCTTCGTGTAATCTAGATTCAGTTGCTAATGTGCTACTAGTCGGTCAAATCCTCATCTGAAAAACTATTCGCAAAATATTATGGAAATCGCTCGCAAATTTATTCCGTTTTTGGTGAAACAAATCATTTATAGTCATGTTTGGGTTCAGAGAAAGGACACAAAGGTTTATTTGCAGTCTTATGTGGTATGTTTTGATCGTGGAGACCTGGGGCTAACGCAACTTTTATAGCTAAACGAGCCGATTGGTGCGGCAAGAATCATGCTCTTGAAAACTCTGAACCTTTGGCTTAAACTCGAAAAAAGAGTAGATCCAGTACTCTTAGCAGAAATAAATGACACGTGCTGCCATACTTTGATCCTCTGGCTCTTCCAATACAAGTAAGCCTCTCTCTTTACCGTGGCATTAAATGACTATATCGCTTACAGAACGAATAACTTCTACCACAACGAATTTTGCAATTTTATGGAATTAACTTTCCAGTTAATGGGAGAAAAGCACGCCTTGAATATGCTCTTTAAACTCGATCTGCTCACCAAGATGCATAATCTCATCGGAGAAATTTACAAGAACGGGATTAAAATTTCCGACGATGACCAGTCAGATTCTCTTATTTCCTGTTTCAAGAGAATTCTCAAATTGATAAGCTCCTTTATGGTAACCGAACAATTTTATTTACAACCTTAGTTTTTACATTGCTCCCTTTACATAGAATGAGAAAGGTTACGAGCATCTTCGCACTCAGTTAAAAGCAAGTTTAAGTTGGGAAGATCTCTGCGCACAACTTATACCTAAACCAACCATCGTGAAGATGGGTTCGAAGAAATTAGAAAAGAATGAGAGTCCTCTAATATCACCTTTCAAAGAACCAAAAGAATCATCATCTCCGTTGTTGAAGCCAAAAAATAAAAAAATCGAAACATCGGCAAGTTCAAAGGATCTTCACGGTTCCACATTGCTACCACCAATTCAGTCCCCTAGAGGAAGCAATTTTCAGCAGAACTCTTTCAAAAGCATGGAACGATCATTGTTAGCAAAGGCACATATGAAAAACCCTCGAACTGTTGAGCCGAACCAATTCTTGGTGCCTCCTAGCTTAGCTGATAATCATCTGCCTCTGTCAAAAAAGAACCGGCCCCCTGCTATTTCAGTTGCAAAATAAATCCTGCCATGACTATTGTTGTGTCCGAACTCATATGAGATTGATAAAAATAAGTTTAGAGCTAGTGTATGACTAGTAGTAATATTAAAAAAGATCTCTAAGTAGTATTTTCTTTTGTGTTGACACTATTCATTATATTAGAACGTCAACCTTATAACAAACTTGAAAAGATCTTAGCTAAATAAACTATTACATTATTTCATTCCCTATTTTGTTGAGTAGATTTGATGAGAATTGTTTTTACAAACTTGCTTTAAGAGCTGAGAATAATGAAATGGGAAAACTGTGACTTTAAAATATGTTTGATTCTTTAGAAAGAGAGGTTATATTGAAAGGTAAAACGCTCTGTTTAGAGTTAAAATTTCTTTGGTTCTTATCCACAGTAGCAAAAATAGCATGGAATTGAGACAGCAACTCTTAATAACGGATCATGAGTTAGTCTCATTCTACTCAGTTTTCTGAAGTTAAGATTAGATTAATGATATAAATTCAGTTAAAAACGACTCATAAACTATAAAATTGGGATTATCCTCTTGAAGCGGCCTAAGTCCATGAGACCTTGCATCGACTACAACGAATTAGCAGAGAGCAGAATCAAGTTTGGGCGCTACCATTACATCGCTTACCTCTTTATCAACTTCGTCAATTTAAGCGATGGATCTGAAATGCTCTGTTTGTCTTTAATCTTGCCAATTTTGCAAAACGAGTGGCAAATCTCAATGCAAACCCAGAAATTACTAGGAACCATCCTCTTTTTGGGGATTATGGCCGGATCTATGTGCTCTGGCTATTTCTCCGATAACTACGGTCGCCGGTATACCCTCCTAAGATCCATATTTGCACAATTTTGCACCGGCGTTATCTCTTGGATGGCTACTGGAGTTTACACTCTCATGTTTGCAAGGACTTTATTCGGATTTACTGTAGGCATCACTATCCCTATCACTTCTGTCATCATTTCTGAGATCACTCCGACTCGAATTAGAGGTCTCGCAACCGCAATTCTCAGTTTAGGATTCACAATTGGAAGTCTCTATGGCTGTTTGATCGCACTACTAACACTAGACACGCTAAGCTCAGGGAATTGGAGGTTGATGCTCCTGTTGGGTTCTCTACCAGGCCTTGTTGCATGGTTCGGATTATGGCTATTTGTCAGTGAGTCTCCTCGATACGAAATATCTCGAGGACACGTGGAACAAGCTGTGAGCATCATGAATCGAGTGGGTTATATGAATGACCCAGAGTTTAGACAGATAAGACTCGCTGAAGTTCAAGAAGGGTTACAAAATTGGTCGCAAAAGACTTTCAATGAGCAAGAAAGAGCCAATATCAGCATTGTTTTCTCACCGAAAAACCGCCTAATGACTATTTGTCTGCTGGTGTTGAAATTTGGCATGGATTTTGTCCTGTATGGAATGACGTTCATTGCTCCTTATATCTTGGACAAAAGCGGAGGCTCTGGGTTGACTAATATCACAATTACCTATCTTGCTGAATTCCCGTCGTTGTTTTTGGCCTTAGCGGCAGTTGAATACAAATATCTCGGAAGGAAAAACAGCCTGTTCATTTCCATGGTGATGTGTTTGCTGGCTGTGCTGCTGTCAATAGTAGCTTTCGAGAGTCAATTAGTTTTCGCGCTTTCAGCCAGCAGATTTTTCTTGAAGATAGGACAGACGATTTTTTGGCCGCTGATCTCTGAATCTTATCCCACGACTTATCGATCAATGGCAGTGGGTGTTATTAGTGGTTTTGGGAGGTTTGGTGCCGTGATCATGCCAACGATCTGTCTTACCCTCTATAGCATTCAACCGCAAGCTCCATTGTATGCATTTGGTGTGGTATCATTTGCAGCGGCTGTGGCATGCTATTACATTCCTTTCGATGGGTTAGGCCATCATTTGGACACGAAAACTGAAGCTCCTGAGCCAGAGGCATTGGAATTGATCCAAATGGATACTAGCGCGAAATCTGAAACAATCAACCGAAGACTAGTGGAACCTTAATTTCCCAGCTAATCCTACAGTTATTTAGTGCATAAGGCACTTTTCTATTCATATATATATTAATGTCCCTCTACACGACATCATGGAGAATTGTGTTTTATTTCATTTTAATACTAGGTCTCGTTTAATCTGTGCAGCCTATGGAATTTTTATCGTAGAGGCAGTTACAATTGAACTGCGCATTCGTCATTAGGTATTTCTTAACGCAATCAATTTAAAGAAAGAAAAAATTTGGGCAATTTATGATTTTCTGACAGGATTGTCATCAAATATGTGCAGACTGCTTTAATAATATGTACTCATGTAATTGCAGAGTAGTCTGTTGCATCTGAGGCTTCTCTCAATCCTATTTCGGTTCACAGCGAAGCACATTTCATACAGGAAAAATTAAAACCTTGTATAATTGATTGGCTTAAACTTCCGTCGCCTGAATAATGTTATTTCCATGTTTAAGCTAGCCACCGTTGTCAGCTATTAACTCATATTTTCGAACAAGCTCTTGAAAAATATCTGAATCCACTTAACAATCAGCGAGTAATATAAGTTTGCGGCGTGGGAAGATAAAATTAGTGACAATCCACAAATTCATTTAAAAAAACCGAATAAAATTTTCTGAAACATTATCACTTTTGTTACATTTCCCAATAATGAAACCTTTTATTGACTATAATGAATTAGCAGAGAGCAGAATCAAGTTTGGGCGCTATCATTACCTAGCTTACCTCTTTATCAATTTCGTTAATTTCAGCGATGGGTCTGAAATGCTTTGTCTATCTTTACTATTGCCAATCTTACAGAAAGAATGGGTTATTTCAGTGGAAATTCAGTCGATACTCGGAACTATCCTTTTTTTAGGAGTCATGGTGGGGTCGATAAGCTTAGGCTATTTTTCAGATAATTACGGTCGGAGATACACAATCATGTGGACAATATCTCTGCAATTTTGTACCGGAATCCTCTCCTTTTTCGCTCCTGAAGTTCATACACTGATGGCCGCACAGATTTTATTCGGGTTCATTGTGGGTATCAATATTCCCATCGCATCAGTGTTACTCTCTGAGATAACCCCAACTCGAATTAGAGGCATCGGCACAGCAATTCTCAGCGTGGGGTTTACGATTGGGAGTCTCTATGGTTGCTTAATCGCAGGGCTTACTTTGGATTCACTGCATTCTGGAAAGTGAAGGCTTATGCTACTCTTGGGAGCTCTGCCAGGCCTTGTAGCATTGTTCAGATTATTGGTTTTTGTTAGTGAATCGCCCAGATACGAAATATCCTGTGGACATGTGGAAAAAACCGTCAATATTCTAAATAGGGTCGGCAGAATGAACAAATTCAGAGTTTAAGCAGATAGAATTGGATAAAGTCCAAGAAGGATACATCAAACGAGAAAGAGCAAGCCTACGCAAGGTTTTCTCGCCGAAAAATCGGCGAATGACGATTTGTTTGCTTGTGTTAAAATTTAGTATAGGTTTTGTCATCTATGGGATGACTTTCATTTCGCCTTATCTTCTGGATAGGGCAGGTGAGTCTGGATTGACCAAGATCATAATAACCTATCTTGCTGAGTTCCCGTCGCTTTTTTTGGCTTTAGCAGCAGTTGAATTCAAATATTTTGGAAGGAGGAATACATTGCTCATCGCTATGATAATGTGTTTGCTGGCCATGATCTCAATAATCACTTTTGAGAGTCTGTTAGTGTTCGTGCTTTCAGCAAGCAGGTTTTTCTTGAAGATAGGACAGACGATTTTTTGGGCGTTGATCTCTGAATCGTATCCCACAACCTATCGTTCAGTGACTATAGGTGCTATCAGTGGTTGCGGGAGATTCGGGGCTGTGATCATGCCAACGATCTGTTTCTCTCTCTCTACAGTATTCAGCCTCAAGCTCCTTTGTATGCTTTTACAGCGGTGTCAATAGCAGCGGTTACGGCATGCTATTTCATTCCTTTCGATACTTTCGATAGAAGAGGTCATCACCTGGATGCGAAAGGTGTAGAGCCAGTTCAACATTCAATAGAACTCAACCAAATAAGCACAGATTCTAGTCAGGTGCAAACAACTGAAAACTAGCTGATATGGCTCGCCACTTTCATTTCAAAATGCCATACTTATAGAAAAAACTATTTAATCTCTACTTGAGCAATGCCTCACTAAAATTGGCATTGCTAACAGCGTTTTCCATCATTCTATGATCCTATATTATTAGGGTTTGACTCAAAGTTTTAGCAAGCTTAGCATAACAACCTGTAATAGTCAAAATTGCTTAACCATTTTGTAAACAATGAATTTCATTGAATTAATCTAAACTTTGAATTTACCTATTCTGAGAGTATTGCGATTTTGCATCTCATGTGTGAACTTATTGTTAATTGAAATAGAAAGATATATTGCATTTAATTTGGGCCCTCAGTCTTATCAATCTTATCTATTTATTTAGTCTTATCAACCTTATCAGGTTTTAATTTACAATATTTTTCATTTATACACTTTACTCTCTTCTTTTGCTTGCCTAATAACAATGGGAAAAAACCTTTACTCCGCACATTCAACTAAGTCTTTGAGTTCTATATACCTTTCACCAATCCAAATATTTAGCATAAGATGTTTCTTACGATTCAGTTTGCCACAATGAAGTTATACCGAACGCCTAAAGCCAGTTTTAATAACAAAATTTTTATCAAGGATTTAATTATTATCTTATCATAACCTATAGAAATAAATAGCTCTCTATCGACTTTAAGCTCACCCTAACTACTTAATTACTAAGTATATCTATTCAGTTACTGATTTCTAGTTTTTTTACTCTCTTCTCCTCTCACTCTCTATCACGTCGAGGACCAGACAAATATTCCCAAAACGCATGCATCAATGCTCTACTTAGATACAGTAAACCAATGTTTATGGATGTATTTACTTAGTAAACTAACCCTATTTAGTTTGTAAACTAAAAAACTCGAATACTAATATGCTGCAGCTAATTACTTCAAAAACGGTCGTGAATCCCGAATTTACTGGAATTAAACTCAATGATCCATTTTCGATTTAGAATCATATCTAGATTCCGGAAGTTGACAAAGAATTTGAGGACAGAATGCTTGCGAACCTAGTGAAAAGATGTTTTTCATCGAAAACGGATCTGGGATCAAGTCTGTTTAGGCAAAAAAGAGAGCTTCATAAGTGGGATGCCTTCTCAACTTATATGCAGCCTCCAAAAAATATCGTCGAAATAGATCCTACACAAGTATGCAATATCTACGGGTCTCTTAGTCTCAATTCAACTGAAAAAGTGGAAAGATCTGGATTTTTCAGAGTTCTTTCGAGATGACAAAGAAAAGGTTCGGTTCTATCTGGCAGATGTCCCAAGAACACCTAAAGAGACCAACAGCCCCACGGGCTCATGGATGAAGCTCATGATTCCTTTCTCAAAATCCAAAAAACTCAGGTAATAAAATAGCATCGTATGAGACATCTCTCTTAAGTTGATATTCCATTCTAGTAAAGACTTTCAGAGGTTTGATTCGGCCTCTCTGAGGATTGGCAAGGTGCTGGAAATACTTGACCTTATGGCAGGAATAGTTTCTTATGGGTACTGCTATCAGACACCCCAGAACCGTGTCCAGATTAATGTATCATTGAATATGCTATGCTGCCTTTGATTATCATTGTTTTAGGTCACAGCGTGTATCGACAATTTCAAATTTTTCGATACTTTTAGAACCGGCTTAGACATGAATGTTTATGTAAATGTTGCCAGCTTCCTCTGTTTTTCATTCGAATCAGACTTATGTCACTTATGTCGGCAAGTCTTCGTTGGAAATACGCTTAGATGTCTTTCAAGGTGCAAAAGAGGAGTTGTATGTAACAACAGTCACATACCTCTTTGCAGCTCGAGACTTTGCCAATCCTATGAAGTCCACTAAAGTCCCAGAGCTTGACCTATCACAGGAAGAAGACCCTGAAAAGGCTAAAATTCGGTAGGATTTTTTTGAGTTTAACAAGCTAACTATCTCCTCTAAAGGTACTCTCAAGGCCTTGAACATCAAAAATACAGAAAAGACCTTTCTTTGGTAAATACTTCTAGTTCATAAATCGTGAATAAAATCTTCATGATCACAGAGTTCAAGGTTTAAAATTCCTCCAAACGCCGAAGAAGGTCTTGAGCTTCATACAGTTATTCTCATGGGGAACCAAAAAGATGTAACTTTCATAATCTCTTGTTGCGTCTTCTAATACGGTTATTGAATTAAAGAAATCCGCAATGATGAAAAGCATGTCCAGCACAAAAATCGAGAAGACCTTGATCATGCATGGTCAAGACAGGAATGTCCATGGAAAAATATTTGGAGGTTATTTAACTCGAGAGGCATTCGAGCTCGCTTGGACCTGCGCCTACCTCCATGGGAATATGAAAGCTTTGCCCAATATTTTGAACATTGATGATATAAACTTCTGGACGCCTGTTGACGTTGGTTCAATCATGCGCTTCACTGCCCAAATAACTTATGTTGAGGGACCAATAATTCATGTCTCTGTCGCCTGCGAAGAGCTGTTATATGACATGTAATTTATAATTTTGCACGCATGTTCTAAGCAACTAATTGATTACAACAGGGAAACAAGGAAAACCACAGAAATTCACTTAACGTTTACTTATGACGCTCCGATTCCAAGTGTATACCCAGAGACCTATCTTGATGGAATGCATTATCTTGAAGGAAAGCGTAGAGTTATGCAAGTTCTAAAGGACTAGCAATGAAAATGCCTCTATGAATATAATGGGATTGATAGCTTTGACTTACACATTATATTTTAATGATGTTGAGACTTTAGGATCTACAATGTTAATTCCATAACTTTTGCATTTTGGTCGGAACAGGTTTGTTCGTAGATTAAAAAAAGAACCCAATAAATTTTAATATATCCACCACTTTGGTAGGTATTCCTGTCAAAGTTTGTTTCTTCTCTTAGAAAAAAGTTGAAGGAACCTTATTTTTGTGTTTGTTAGACAAATGGTATGCTAAAGAAGAACCCAGGAAACGTACTATTTTCTGCCCTGAGAATAATTGTTTTAATAGAAGGAATAAAAACCCCAGGAGAATTTATTATTTCTAAAAACGACTTTTGTGACTAAAATCCCAAGAAATTAGAATATTGCTGTCACACACTGTAATTTCCATTCTTTCGCTTTTTCTCCATATACATTCCGTTTCCATGACGTTTCCAAGCTGCCCGTGAATTTTATCCTCATCTTCATGATAAAGTACAAATAATCTACTGAATTTGGTGTGAAAACCATTTCTTTCTTCCTGGTCGCTATCAAAGCCTAGGAATAGGAGAAAATATCAATGGTACCACCTTCAAAGGGAGAATGCTTCATGATAGAATTAACAATCAGATTTTTGACTCGAGTCTAATTTTTGAATTTAGGAGTTGATTGTTACTGTCAGTCAAATTCAACGATCAAAAAGCCAATAATAATAAAAGAATCAAAGTTAGCACCCAATACTGCACTTCCGTGTTATGATGGACACGACTACTAAAAGAGTTCAGAATATTCGCTTGGAGCCTCTCAATCGCACTCAAAGCTTAAAGAGCACATTTTTCCAAACTCATAGCGACGACTCCACCACCTTAATCGACGCCACATCAGAAGTTCGGATCAAACACGCTTTTGACAGCGTTGTATGGGTACGATCAAATTTCCCCCAACAGCAACACGATATGCTTGATTCTAAACTCCCAATCAGAATTCTCACCAGAGATTTTACCATCCGCTCGCACCAAACGCCAGATCTCACAAAGACAGCATCGTCTACTCAAGCAAGGCTAAGAATGTCACGTGAGCTCACAAAAAGCAATACAATTTGCAGTTCCGACTCTACCATACAAGAGCAGGCGCCTTCTTCACTTAATGAAATTAATTCTTTGCTTTCCATTTCCCCTCTGATCAAAGAGGCGAAAAAGCCCTTGCAACCCATGGCGAAAACCTTATACGACTCGAATACGGCATCTGGGTCGGATGCTGCGACCCCTACTACACAGTGCAGCGATAATTCTCGCATCCCTTCTAAAGGAGCGAGCTTTTCGCAATACATTTCTACCACACCGAGTGCAGCAAAGGTTATGATACATTTAAAGGAAGGTGGACGAAAAACTTTCACAAAAAATTTCTTTCAAATGAATTCGAATAAAACGAACGACGAGTTAGACTGTCAGAAGGCTTTTGAAAGAGAACCTACCCCTATATTCGGCCACAAGCTGTCCTCTTCAAACAAGGAAAACATTGTGCCCAACTGTTTACCAAATAATGTTGTTCCATCAAATAAATCATCAATCTGTGAAGATGCTGCTAGTTCAGATATCATTGTGAAGGACAACATCGAGAGGGTCTCATGTGCTACAAGTAATGGTCATAAAGTGTCATCTTTATTTATTATTAATTAGGGAAACCAGTGCCAAAAGTAACAGCCAAAAGTTGGGCTCTCTATGATGGAGAGACGCGCATGTACATCGCGGGAAGAAACTCTGACGAGATACGAGAGATCGCGAGTCTTACTAAAATAATGACTTGTTTAGTTTGCCTCAGAGTCGCGAAAAAATTAAAAATTAGTCTTGATACTTGCATGGTTCGGGTGTCTTCAACAGCTGCTTCAATGATTGGAACATCTGCCAATCTGAAGTGCGGTGATACGCTGACAGCTTGGGACATGTTGCATGGGTTAATGCTCCCGAGTGGAAACGACGCAGCCTTTGCTCTTGCAGAGCATTTTGGCAGGATTCTTTTCTTTCAATCGGATGAATACAAAGACCGTATGAGAGCTCAGGAGAACTTTAAATCTGCTTTTAAAGAAGAAATCACCTGCAAAACGCCTGTAAAGTACTTTATTAGAGAGATGAATCGATATGCGAGAGACATTGGACTAAGCGACACTATTTTTGCGAATCCGCATGGGTTGATGCATAAATACAATCGATCAACTGCAAGAGACATCGGTGTCCTCAGCTGTGAAGCTATGGCTTCAGAAGCCGTCAGGACAATTGTGAGAACGAAGGAGCATAGTTGTACTATAACAATCAGCAGCAAAGGAGAGAATAAAACTCGAACGGCTACATGGGAAAATACCAATAAGCTCCTATGGAAAGGGTTCGATGGATTAAAAACTGGAATAACCTTTACTGCAGGACCTTGCCTCACTTCAGCTTTGAACAAGGAGGGGAAGTTACTTATATGTGTGGTCTTAGGCTGCAAAAGCATGGAGCACAGGTTCACTGATTCTGTGAAGCTTGCTACGTATGGAATGGACCGATTGTTGAACGCGAAAAAATAGAAATAATATTTATTTCAGTCGTTATTCATCATAACTCACTAAAGTGAAGTGTTGTCTATACTTGAAAAGTCTATCAGAAATTTTTTACTTTACCATAATTACCAAATTATTAGCAAAATTCAGAATACTCGTTTTTGATACCGTCAACTCAAAAATTCCTAATGAAGTGAATATGATCCATCTAAATTCTTCAACCATCAAATAAAAGCTATATATTCTCAACATGAGAGCTTATATCTCTGTAGAAAACCCAGAAATGTTTCAAAGTCCGTTTAATTGTAAACGCTTTCTGACTGACTAATAATGATTTTCTCATGACAAGTCAATCATATAAGTAGAATCAAACTTCAATGCTGTCTGGCAAAAGGTCTAAAGCTCTTTACAAGTAGGAATATCTTAGATATATTTACTCGATATTTTCTCTCTAAAGTAACGAACTTGTAATTTTGAATAAATATTTCAATAATCAAATTTACAATGGAGGCTGAAAGCAAGGTCCAAGAGCTTTTTGAAAGCATTGCAACGGAAGGTCAAATCAAAACGGTAGAACAATGGTAAAGCCTCTACTTCAGAACACAATAGCTGACCTTTCTCAGGCGACAGCTATTGAAGTACATGCGAGCATATCAGCTCATCCAAGCCGATGACTTGACTTCAGTTAACGAGGGCTACCTTGTCTTCCCATTAAAATTTGATAACTTCATTAAAATGCTCAGTATAAGCCCTTCTCTCCTCATAACTCGACTGTAAATCCTGATAATAGCGCAAGTATTTACTGATGACACAATCAATCAGATGGAAATCTCTCTTTCAAAATTGGATACTCAGGTGAATGTCTTTCAGAGCCTTATCGCCTTATCAATCACTAGATAAACGATTGCAAAACAATGATCAACTACTGGAACGTTGAAACCTTGACTCCTGTTGAGCTTCGTTGCTTATTGCTCGCATTCAGCAAAATTTTGAACGAACTTAAAGTAAACACTAAACCCTGAGCTCAGTTTCTCAGAAGTGACTCCATTAGAGCGTCCAAACAGAATTTGAAGCATGCAATAAGGATATACAATCTATCCACGAAGACGTTGAGCAAATCAAAGATCATTTTAGACTTGAAGACACGAAAGTTTATGTATAGAATTTTGAATTTACTCGAATGTATCTGATCTTGAATCTCTGCTAGTCCAGCTATGACTACCAAAGAGACGAGAATTTCTCGCTGGAGAAGGAATTTCACTCCATCAGAGTCAGAGATGTTCAATATCGTAACCAAGCTATCAAAATCCTGCAAGAAAGCGACGATGGCATCATCCATCAGATCGGATACTGCGTTGATAAGGATTTTCCTGTTGAGGTCATCAAGATCCCGAAGTAAATCTCATTGAAGCAGTAGAGTGCTGATTCATGATTAATAAAATCAGGTTATTCAAGGACTTTGATAAATTAGAAAGCATGCTCTTCACTTTCGACGCTCATAAAGAGCTTACCTATTCGAAATATTTCCAGAAGTACTACGGATTCAATGTTGTGAGCGACGATGACTATAATCTCTATTTCTTTGAGCATCTGAAGGGAAAGTCTTTGCGGTCGTTGGTTTCAGGAGTAGGCTAAACTCATTAATTTTTCATGTGTGGCTGACTTAATGACTAGTCTGCTTACAAAATGGGTCTTAAGAGCTTGATATTCAAGCACTGGGTGAGAGAGATTTTTATGGGACTGAGAGACTTGCTTAATATGTGCACGTATGTCTTGATTGGGGATATAACACTCAAGAATATCTTTGCTGCTGATAATGGAACCAAGTAACAGTGGATGCCCATGGAATGTGTCTAAAAGCAATTAGGATTTATTTCAAGAACCTCAGGTTTAAATACAAAAGAGCAAGCCAAGCGGACAGCCATGAGAAAACTGAAATCAAACTGCTTAAGTGCTATGCGAATATCATACTCGAGCTCCTTGAAGGTATTATTACGTGTGTGTTTAAATTGTATCCTAATGCTGATGATGATAGTCGAGGATGTCGCTACTGCTAAGAAAGCCTATCCGGACGTACATTTCGAGCTGTTTTTGAATTCATTGGTGCTGGCTGAAGATGATTTTGAGAAATTCAAGGGTGAGTTTTCCTTCCTTTATCATAGTGGTTTTACAGACCATTTTTCATCTCTGCAGATAGAAAATCGCAAACAAGAGTGTGCTTTGAGACTCTCAAGAATCATGTCATATTGAACGACGCAGCGCTGGTACAAGTAACAAATTATGTGTTAGCTACACTCTTACAATGCTTATAGTCTGATGTTGTCGAATTCGTTGAGCAATATGAAAAAATTTTCCCTAACGCAAAATAACAAACTCAAGGTGTTGGAGAACAGTCGATCCAACTGTGGCAGCAAGAACTTTCATAATTACGAAATAAGGTTGATTGTAATTTATTGCTAGATGTTGACTCAAAAAGGGATAACAATTTATATCTAATTATCTTCACATCTTCTTTAAAAAAATTGAAATTTCTACAGTTACTTTAGTGAAGTTGAATTATGAGAGAAATAAGTGATGTGGTTTATTCGATTTGCAGACACATAATAGATTTCCATAATTTATTAGACAGATTGAAGGAATTAATGGACTCTCACTTTTCGAATGTTCAATGATTTACAATTGAGTCGTTCACGATCAATCGATTTTTGAGAGAATGAAGGAATTAAATGTAAAATCATGAGTTATCTACAAAAATACACAGTATTATGAATTATTGAGGTAGCATAATTACAAGCAATAATTAATATCGAAGCGACTAATATCTACTTTGCTTTTTCTTATGCATCATTCTTAGCTTCTTTTCTTCTCTTTGTCTTACCTCCAGGAACAATTTCCACTCTTCCGCAATGACTTTATTTCCTCTTTTCATCCAAACCAAATCTTCTCTGAACCTCCAGTCTGACGGCAAAGGATTTTCAACAGGGATCGTTCTGACTGGGGTCTGCTCATTGATATCCCACCACTTCTTTTCTCCAATATACAGACACTCCAACCACTGCCCATGCACCTCTTCAACTGTCTGCTCCAAATCTTTGAACTTTTCTTCATCGCTGTCTTTTTTCAGAGCTCCCTTCGTGTATCGATAGATCAATCCAGCAAAAACATCTCTCCTTTTCTTATCATAGATAGCCCTTCTCTCGGAGGGATCGAACTTTATCACACTTTTCAGTTTGTTGGCTTCATCAACAAATTTGATAATGCCCTTGTATCGCGTTATTTTGTCTCCTCTGAGCATGCCTCCTACTCGGATAGTTGGGAGATAAAACACGATCTTATGCCCATCAGAAAATTCAACAACGTTTGGTCCTTCTTGGTTGATTGTCAAGCAATTATTCAGCGTAGAGATATCTCCCTTAAACTCATATCTGCCATAGAATTTCCAATCTTTATGGACTAAGTAGAAGTTGGCGATTGGAGGGTGATGGCTTGTGTGTTCAACGCAAACAGAGATCCCATAGCCAGGGAACTCGCCTTGATAAGTCTCTCCTAAGATCGGGTTGAACGGCTTAAACGGACTGACACTGACATATAGCCCAGCCATCGCGAAAGCAATCACGTGTTTGAATCTCTCAATAGGGTCACGTATTTGAGCCGCTGGAGTTAGATAAACCGGAGCGAATGACCACCAGTCCGTGATACGTTCGATGAGAGAGCGCGACTCGAAAATTCTGATCGGAAGCGAAACGCCAACGACGCCGCGTCCCTCAGCAATACTCTTTGCTAGCCTTTTTAGAACGTCTACGACAATGCCTTCTTGATTTCTAAGAGCTTCTCGATCTGTGATCCTGAGCTCTCCCTCTTTAGTTATTTCTTGACCACTAAATATCGCCTTTCGGTCCAGAGGCTTCAGCACACGAATCTCATTGTAAGGGAGGTATTTCGGTGGCGGCATATTAGGCTTATATGGATATCCTGCCAAACTGAAAGTGAAAGGAGGATGCCCTACCTTGAAGGAATAGATGTTTTTATCATTACCATCTAAAGACGTCGTCGCGATGCTTCCTGTTTTCCATTCTGCGCATGGAGCTCTTATGATAGCTTCAGTATTGCCTTCAATTTCGGTTTTTGTGGAATGAGATGGTATCTGGGAGCCATGAGGCGATTCGTGGTTTTTTTTGTGCTCATCCTCATCTAAAAGTATTTTGCTGGCTCTCGTGATTATTTCGACTTCGCTGTCTCTGATCTTTCCATCTCTTAAAGAAAAATCGCAGTAAGGATCAGTAATTTCTTCATGTTTTTCCGAAGATCGAGAACGATTATCTCCGAGTAGCTGAGTCTGAACAACTGACAATGATTCTGGCTTTTCGTCCCTTTTAATTAAATGACCAACTATCGCATCTCTTCGATGAAACTGCTTTTGTTGTTGTGGAGAATTGGCATATTTTCGAATTTGTGCTTGAGAAAAATTTTCGTGTTCAGGTGTATGACCTTGTTCACAGAGCAAGATTGTGTCTAAGCCATTAAGTGATAGATGTTCTAAATTGATGGGTCTTAGACTGTGACCATCATATGTATGATAGACCACGCCATCTCTTATCGAAAGATCTTCAACAGCTTCTCGGATTGCGCCTCGGATGTCATCATATTCGACGTCTGGAGCGAAGTTGAAGGTGGAAGGTACAAAGCCGTCCTTCATTTGAAGTGTTATCTCTCTGGCTGATGTCATTTGTCAATTTGACGTGCTGTGGTTTTCAATGAACGTATTAGATGAATAAAGTGTTTAAGATTTCGAACCACGATAAATATCAGTGAGGTCTGCAGGTAACGCCCAAATCTGTTCCTTGGTTCCGCTTCGAATCATTAAAAAATCGCGCTGATTTAACTCTCTAAATTTTGTGCAAAAGGTCTTTTTAGAATAAAAGTCAAAGGCGAATTTGATTCAGTAATAATACATTCACTCTGGAGTTTTAGGCTCTTCAATGAAGTTGAATATAATTAGCAAGAATAGCCAGCAGGAACAGCATGAGGAAGAAGATTAATTTCAAAAAATTTCGGGTTGAGAAATATGAAATTTGTGTAGCAATGCCTTTTCAAAAATATTTCCATCATTTATGATAGTCTTCGTGGGCATGGTGTTCGATTTATGAATCTTCTCTCGTCTATTAATCGCATTAAGTTCGTTACATAAATTTGAGAGTATGAATTCAAAATATACTTAATTGTGTGAATCATGCAATTTAGTAATATACAAACAATATCGATAATACGCTCTGCAAACGGCACTGCTAAATCAACTTCAAAAGTATCTAAAGAATCTGTATGAAAAGTTTTGCAGTCAGTATTCTGGTTACAATGATATATTTTTGATTCCAATTTCATTATTACTCTATTTGATTTCATTTTTGGATGAAAGCATCATTAAAGAAGGTAGATTTATCATTAATGAAACGCTTCATATGATCTCAAGACATGAATTGAATTTCGAAACTTGCTTTGTACTCTTTATTGAAGCTTTTTCAGAACACAATAAAAATTTAAAGAGCTATATGGCTTTTATCTAATAATCAGAGTCATCTCCAGAGTCATCATCTCTTCCCTTTCCCTTAATCAGAGAAAAGCCTTTTTCTGCCTTTGTTTTAGCTTTGATTACTCCAGCTTTCACCATCCTATCATATTAATAGCGTTATAATCATTTTCTAAAAACAAAACTAATTACTTTCTCGCCAATTCAACAGTTTGGAAATTCTCTGTGCTGTTGCCAAGATCCTCAAATCCTACCTGAGTTTCTACAAGGATACCATCCTTGAAGTAGCAAACCGATGGCAAGACTCTAATGGCAAGCTTTTTAACGAAAAATGGGGCTTTTTCAGCATTGAGTTTGAGGAATTTAGTCTCTTTATGAGTCTGAGTGAGGATTTGAAGGTGTTGATCCATGATTTTGCATTTCTCAAAGTCATTGTGGTAGAAGTGGCACACAGCGTATTTAGCTTTTGTGACATAAGGCAAGAACTCATCCTCGGTGATCTCAGTATACTCTCCGTACCATACATCAGCCTTTTGCTTTGTTTTCTCCTTCTTCTGCTCCATCAATTCTTCTAATCTCTCAGCTTTCATTTTCTCAAGGAGTCTTTTCTCGGTCTCTTCGTCCAAGCGGAAGTCTGGGTCATCTTCCTCATCGTCGCTGCCTCTTTCTAATTTCTGGCGCGTATCGGCAGCTTTAGACTGTGCTCCATATTGTTGGCTCTGTTTGATTTCTCTCTCGGCCATTTTCAATTTGTCCTCAGCGGCTTTTTGAAGAGTCTAAACGATGAGGTTAGTGGATCAAAGGAGTGAGTATTACCATCTCAGTTAAGGCATTGGAGAGTTTAGCGCTGGTTTCAGTGTGTTGGTTCATATTGGCGTCCTACTGAATTTCGAAATATTTGAAAAATTAAATTATAGAAACTACTTTTGAAATTCTATGTTGTTGCAATGTTCTAAAGCAGTGCAATGGCAGTACTATTTCTTCATAAAAGTCACGTTAATAATGAAAGAAAGTTGTAGAGGAAACTGAATCAATGATGATGTAGAGGAGTGGTACTTCGGTTTTTTGAAGCTGGGGGCTAGTGCACCATCACATCATTTGGATATGACACCATGGGCCTGAAAAAAATGCAGAAATCTTAACGGTGATAACATTACATTTTATTCAGATAACTTCATGAGAAAAAAATAAACTTTGCCGGCATCTTAGGCTTATTGGCTGAAATAGCTGTAAATGACCACTTTTAAGTCGCTGTGATGCTATGATGTGAATTGAATTCTGATCAGGTAGTGTAATTGAATTGTAAAAAGAAGTTATATTTTTTCCCCCTTCATTACAAGGTAATATGATGATAACAGATGCTCAGTGAATGACGTGTGAAATGAACGAATTAGATATGCTGGTGGTGGAGGAGGAGCCTATTTGCGAATTCTAAGGGTGCTTAATGATTAGAATCAGAAATATCATAATTGCGAAATTATTGGATCTGATGGATTTAACTTTTTTTGAATTCCATTAATATCAGTAGCAAAGGCAGTGCTATTATTGAGCGGTGACAAAACATTTTTATAATCTCGATATTCAATTCACACATTCGAAGGAACTGAGTTATAAAGGCGCTGCATTTAGCAGAGCACAAAAAGGCATTCAAAACGGAAAAGTTTTAATAAACAGAAAATACCAAACATTAATGCCCTCAGAGTGAAAGTCTGAAATTCAATTGACCCTTGGTCAAATTAATTAAAAATTCGAAGTTGAATAAAGTTTTTTACAGGTTTAATTTCAGTTGGCTTTCTTTTAATTCGCACTGTTAACTGAAACCCCTTGGGAAGCAAATCCCAAGCAAGCTACTATCCTATTAGCATCATTTCTCGTGATCTGAGACCGCATATTTTGCATCAATAGAACCGACTGATATGAAGTTAAAAGAGATATAGTTTCCAATTATTAAAGATAGAAAGTGTCGCTCATAGAGGAGTAAAATGAACTATTCAACATGTTTCAGTTAAGGTTGCTCTTTCGTCTTAGCAATTCCAATTGGAACTGACAAGCTTTGGCTTAGCAAACGAAAATTTCCAAAAAAGATGATTCCTCTCGAGCCATTTGTCATGTCAAGTAATACACTTTGCACAAATGGAAAGTTATCGCCCCAATTGTGGCATTGTTCATCATTCATGGAGAGTATTTGTGTCCCTTCGATAGACGGTTTAGAATTATGCAAGGCACTTCTTTTGGACAAGATCCTGACCGCCATAGAATGAATGCGACATATTATGAGCTACCGAAAATGTGCACACAAATCTACAATGCTCCTTTTGACTAGCATCAAGCGAATTAGCCTAGCTGCACTAAATAACTCTCCAGCAGATTTATTAGCACTGCCGCAATAATGCTTCGAATGAAAAACAAGCCTATTCACTTTTCTACCAAAGCCCCAACGACTAATAAAATTACACTCCTACTCGAGCTTAATGGAAGGTCTTTCATTAAGTCACCTGTTGCTAGAGCTCCTTAAAATTTCGAATGAAACAAATTTTCTGTTTAACCAGAAAGATATTCACACATTATTTCACCATTGTACAAGAATACTCTACATAACTTCCCCCAAATCTAACCCTCTGCTTCTTGTTTCTCTGCATAATTTGCAAGTACGCTCTATATAACTGAAAAAGAGCATAATCAATGTGATTTCAAACTCTACGGGACTTATTTGCCTTCTTCTTCATGACTAGGAGAAGTATCACCGACTGTCTTGATAACACACTAATTCTGAAGCTTCCAGCCTTTGTTACTTTCGATCACCAGATTATTCTAATACTAGTGAGTTTTAAAAAATTGGATCAGGAGCCATGCTGGCCTAATTAAATCAAATTCACTGACAAAACTCCTGAGGTTGCTGCGTATTTAATCGCGATGAGTTCGAGGCTTATAATCAGATTTTGAATCCAAGTGAAAAAAATGGAAGCTTCATACGTTTCTCAAAACCCAAGATCCAGCAGAGGAAAGACCGCAGCCATCTTCGCTGTTGCTGTCCTCGGATCTCTTGCTGTCTCTTATTTGGTCTTCAGCAACATGCCTGCTGAAACCGAATTCGTTTTCAAGGCTCCTAGCGAAGAAAAGCTTAAGGAACTCTATGCTGGCTGGAAGCAGCAATACAACGTCACCTTTGGTGGACCTGAAGACGGTGTCAGATACAAAGCCTTCACCGACACTTACCTGACAGTTGCCAAAACCAACGCCAGAAACCTTACCTACAAGCTCGGTCTCAACGAATACTCTGCCATGACCAACGAAGAATTCTCTTCCATCAAGCTCGGTTTCGGTAGCCAAGATTTGAAAGCTGTCAATGCCCCAAAAGCCACCACCACCAAGCTCCCAACCAAGCAACTCAGAGCTGGAGGAATCGACTGGGTTGGCAAGGGTGCCGTCACTGCTGTCAAGAACCAAGGATCTTGCGGTTCATGCTGGGCTTTCTCAGCTGTTGCTGCTCTTGAAGGTCTCGCCGCCATCAAGGGAAAAAAACAAGAATTCTCTGAACAAGAGCTCGTTGACTGCTCCAGAAACTACGGAAACAACGGATGCCGTGGCGGTCTCATGACCAGCGCTTTCAAATACGTCAAGGACAAAGGTATCTCCGCAAGATCTGCTTACCCATACAAGGGTGTTGACGGACAATGCAAATCCACCTCTGGCAGCAAATTCAAGATCAGCGGCTGGGTTAACGTCCCTGCCAACAGCGCTGCTCAACTTAAGGCTGCTCTCGACAGACAACCAGTCTCTGTTGCTGTCCAAGCTGACTCTAACGTCTTCAGAAACTACAAATCCGGCGTCCTCACTGGTGGTGCTTGCGGAACCAACCTTAACCACGGTGTCACTGCTGTCGGCTACTCAACCTCCGGAACTCCTTACTACAGGGTCAAGAACTCTTGGGGAACCAGCTGGGGTGAACAAGGATTCATCAGAATCGGTATCTCTGATGGTGCTGGTGTCTGCGGTATCCACAAATCTGCCTCTTACCCAAAGGCTTAAGCAAAACTTGAATTTGATTACTATTTCCAGTAACCAAATCCGTAATTGAAATCCAACTTTTACAAAGCATATGAAATTTATAATTTGGAAATAGTGAATTTAAGCATCGAGGAGAATTACTATCCTAAATATTAAAGGAAATAATCAACAAACCTACAAAATGTGTTTTTCTTTGAGTAGTACTTATGAGTAGGAGAAAAAGGAATGCCTTTCACATAGATGCCTGTTTAGAAATAAGCCTTAGCAAAAGAGTGCTAATAGTTCAAGGATTTTATCACTTTTGGTGTAGCAACTGCCATTATGGTCTTTTTTCCTCTCTCACTTCTAATAAATGAGAGTATGAGTTTCATTATTAATTATTTTCGAGGGCAGAGAATCCTCGTTTTTTTTTTTGGGCACTGATTGTTTATAACAGGTGAAATAACTAATGTATGGAAATTTAATTCATCCTATGAGCTTTACTTTACAGTATTTAGAAAGCAAATGTTGTAGAAACTCATCAATATTGGCTAGAACAACTTTATAAAACCCAGGGACTTGATTGAAATAGACCAAAGTATGATAAGGATGATCCTAAGTGATAAATTAGATGCCATATCGCATAAACTCAGGTTTTATTTTGTTGAGTGTTTTGGGATTAAAATTTCGTTCAGTCAAGCAAATGCAAATATGAAATAATCTCAATTGTTTTCTGTTACGCATAAATTCCTGCCTACAAAGACAAATTGGGAGGGGAGTGTAAACAAACAGGCAATAAACAATGTGCATACAATATTATACTTTGGAAGAAGGAAAATGAGCGATTGAAATCGTCGGTATGTGCAAAAATATGGGGACATGTAATTTTCATTCTCACACATTCAACCATTATTCAATACAGTAGTATTACATGATTTCCATGGTTTCATTGCCAGTGGCTTGCTCTTTATTTGGTATCAAAGTGGTATCTTCATGCTCTTGCTGCTTCAATGATTTATAACATGTGAAATGAATAAGTGTATAGTCAGTTTTCTGGCCATTAGCTGTCTCGATATCCATCGCTTCTTCCTGGAATTTAACCTTCACAGCTCCGACAAGAAGCCACGCGCCGCTTTTTGAGCTCCAGGTCGTTTCGAAGTCCTCTCCGCAAGCCCAGCAACTTTCGTCCTAATGAAAAACGTGCACATTTTCAAAAAACAAATAAATTTTTTCAATCATTACCTTTGTTTCTGGAGCAGGGACATAATTTTCGAAGTTCAACTGTTTCTCAGGTTCTAAATGTAATTGAAAAATGGTAAGAACAAGTGTATCAATTCAAAATAAACCATTTTTTTGTTCTTCGTTTTTGCTCAGCTGTTTTTCTTTTGGGGCTTCTCCTTTGATCCATTCCTACATTATCCATTTCAGAATTCATGAATTATCACACCGACTTACATCACGAGTGCACATAGCGATGCGGACACCAAGCTCTGGCCTTTCTAGCTTCCTGATATTATCCCTAAAATGCCAGTCGAGATGCTTGTTGAGTTCATAGAGATTTTCGAAGCGGATTCCGCACTGCGAGCAGACCCTTACATTCGTTTCGTACAGAGAATTAAAAATCTTATCCTTAATCATAGGGATTCGCCTATTCAATGACATTAGTTCCAATACACAAGATTATAACTTACTGAATTATAGCATTTATATGGAGCTGCTCGATAAGTTTTCCTTTCTTGTATCTGTCCTCATAGTATTTAGGCAAGTCATTCTTTAATTTAGTCAGCATTATTCTAAGTACAGGGACAGGTTCCTTGTGATGTGGGCCGGAATGCTCTCTATGGAGACGAGGACCATGATGATGGTGATGATGATGGTCGCTCTTTCCTCCGGACGAGAGCGGATGATGATGGTGGTCCATGCCAGTGTTGGTTAGGTTGGCGCTTTGGATTTTTTCTTGTTTCCTGCCAACCAAATCCAGTATTTGTTGCGTTTTCGAGTCAAAAATGCGATTATTTGGCTGCTGCATTCGATGATCTTCATTTCGGAAATCAAACCCATGCTTTCTGTCGTGACCGTCCTTAACAGGCTGTCTTGAGCCACTGAATTCTGGGTGCATTGGCTCGTTATACATTGGCTGGCGGTAAAATTCAGGTGGATTTCCTTGCTGCTGTTGTGGAAATGGCCCAGGGAGATAGCCTCTCATTTGCTGAGGATGCTGGATCGGCATCGCTTGCTGCTGCTGAAACGGCTGCTGATTTGGCTGTTGTTGATACTGCTGGTACTGCTGAAACTGCTGCGGATGCTGCATCTGAAGTTGTGGTTGGCCTTGCCCCGACATTGACTGCATCTGCTGTGAACCCTGAAAATTATAATATTGCCCCAATTGTTGCTGTTGTGGCTGCATGTTATCATATCCACCCGCGTATTGCGGCTGCGAACCTCCATAAGGATGGTCCAAAAGGCCATTGATACTGGAACCAGCTTGCATTCGCTTTTTCGGAATCTCTTCATCACTGAACTGTCCTTCAACATCCTCACCATTTTGCCCTTCATCAAGCATGGCACCTGAAAGGTTGCTGGGTCCAACACCGAATTGATTGCGGGCGTATTGAGTCTCATTAATCTTTTTTCTTGACACGTCTCGAACTTCGTCCCCAGAGCTTTCAGCTCCCTTCTTTTTGATTTTATAAGTCTCTTTTCTCGTTAGACTCTGACCTCCTCCTATCGGACCTAACATTTCGTTAGGTCCAGGCTCTCGCCTCATTCCAGTATTCGATGTCTTCATAGGTTCCATCGAACGAGACATATTCATTCCTCGCTGAGGTTGCTGTTGCTGTTGCTGCTGCTGATAATGCTGGTACTCTAGATTAGGCTGCATCATCATATTCATATTTCTTCCTTGCTCCATCATCGGAATATTTTTTTCCATTGGATGGCCTCCTCTTGGTTTCTGCATTCGCTGCTGTTGCTGCTCCATCGATTGGAAAGACTCTTGCTGCTGCTGCCTTGGAGCTCGTTGCTGCATCATCGCTTGCTGATCTTGGGGTTGGTTCTGGAAAATATCTTGTTTTTCTCTGAAAAAATTGTCGAGCATTTTTCGCTCTTCATCCGTGAAAGTTTTTTCGATGTCCTAAAAGAATCATTAGAGCATTATCCCAAAAAAGTACGTTCAAAAAAGAAGTAGATACATTAATATCAGGCAATAAAAAACTTACAATGCTCTTTTGCGAGTAGATCTTGCTTCTGATAGCCTTGATAATTTCAGGCTTGAATAATTTTTTCCAGAGAGCATAAATCATCTTCAGATTTCGGAGTGATCCGTCGTCTTCTCCTATGCTGACATATGTTGAGGCAAAAATATCTGCTATCTCAGGTTCAAAGAGCTGGATATAGCTGCCTCCAACATTTTTGAGGATGGAGTCAATGACGTAAATGACCAGGACCTTTATCTCGGCGCGGCTCTATTTTTCCCATGAAGAAAACATTAAAGAATCTATTGATTTTCATATGAATACAGATTTTATCTTTTCCAACAGCGCACTAATAATTTTTGTGCCATCGGCTTCTTCTTCTCGAGCGATTTCAGTGAGTTTCTCGATCGTTTCCCTATCGTTCTTTTTGAGTTTCGCAAGCTCTCTTCTAAAGTTGTCTTTTGAAGTCGCCGTCATTTTATCGATTTAATTATAGTAGGCCTGAAAATATGAATTTAAACACAAATTTTGCCTACAAAGCAAAGAAAAATTAGCATTCTCTAGCATCGAAGTGTCAAAGCTTACTTCTCTTTCATTAATTAATCGAAGGTCTGAAGCACTCATTACAGCACTAAGAAAAAACAACAAAAATTACTATCAATAAATTTTAATCTTAGCCTTTACAAGAATTTACCTTGTATTGATAGCATTATTCATATAAGAGCCTATCAAACACGTTCTTTGTCTACTCTAAGCAAGATATTTTTTGGTGTGCTGAAAATTGAGAGATCTTGAAACAGACTCAACGATTGATTAGTAATAATTACCATTTTTTTTGAAAAAATGTTGGTAACAGTGCTGAATTCCGTGAAAGTATGAGTGCAAACAGGTTTTCCATTTTCGAAACTCAAAGTATCTATCAGCCTCGTTCAACATCACAGAACTCTTATAATAAATTTAAAATTATTATTTGCCTTAAGCACAGCTCGAGAAAATGAGCACTGTGAAAACTTGGGCGATTAAGGCTCGAGCGTTACCCAATATATCCGATGCTGTTGATGAGCAGAGCGGTAAGGAATCAGTTACACTTTGCAGAATCTAACATTATCAAGGTCCAAAACTACTATCTCCGATCAAAATCTCAGATATACCATTCCAACCTCCTTACATCAACAGAACATTCGAGATTGACAGAGGCGGTCGTAATACTATCAAAAAACCGGACACTCAATCTCCCTATAATATCCCAACTCCCTCGCGCGTAGATCGAAAGAATGATATTCGAATTGAACAGAACTATAGTCCCAGTTATCAAAAGTCCATTGAGAGAAAATCCCGCAAATTTCACACTGAAATGAAGAGCATCAACGACTCTATTGAAGAGTTCAACAATCTGAAAAATATATACCGAATCGACAATGGATCTCGGAAGGAAAAACACGACAAGCGTCATTCCACGCTAGATAAGGTTGATGAACCACATAAAGGAGCACAACTCAATGAAAAATCTTTTGAAACGACAGCTACTCTATTTACCAGATCTCGAAGAAATAAGCCGAAATCAACTGATGCACCAGACAGAAATACTATCTTACAGGCAATAAAAAAGAATCGAGAAACTCTGGCTTTTAGTATTGACCTAAATTCGTCAATTTCAACGAAGAAAAGAAGACAAACGAAGCGAATTCTCCCAGAAGAGGAGGACGAGGACACTGCGACTATTAACTCCAAAGGTATATATTATTTAATTTATTAAAATACAAACGAAATGTTCATAATTGGCATTTTAGAGTTCGAAGATGATCGAGTCTTGGTCGCTACTCCAGCGAATAACGTAACAAGACCTCACCGCCAGAAAGTTCAAAATATTGAGAATCAAGTCGATGGTAACCCTCTGCCCACAGAGCCAACTCAAACCACCTCTTCCAGAAGAACAATGACGATTAGTCCTGTGATAAATAGTCGAAGACATCGCTCTTTGAGATCAGAAGCGCCGTATTTTACCTCAAAGAATAAAACGTTGCAGAGAACGCTGGATCGGTGTATTATCCAAGAACCATCAGTTAGCAATTGGCAGCTGGGAAAAACGTTTACTGATGAAAGCGCTGAGGTTGAACGTGGCAATTCCAAACTGGATCAGACTATTAATCTATCAAAAGTGGATAACAGCATAGTCACAGAAGGAGATGACCCAGAAATGCGTCACAGCAGGTTTTTTACAACGAGTAAAATAATTCCGGTGAATCCTCTATATGGAATGACTACAGTATCTATTCTCTTGCATTTTCTTTGATAACAACGAACTACTTCATTAGCATAATAACAAAAAGATGCCGTTTTCTCTGGCGATGATGGAGAAGGCACGAGAAAGTGTGAAAGATCAGGTTTTTAATAAACGTAAAGAGCTAGGAGACATTTCGGCAACTGAAATGGAAACACTGCAACGAATACAGGAGAGTGCAACAGAAGAGGATAAGAAAACTATTTTGAAAAAGAGTAACCTGACTCGTCTCTTGAAATTCATGGCAATATGTGAATAAATAGGTCAAAAGGTTGAGATAATTAGGCATAAGAAGGATCTGCAGAGCAAAAAAGTCTTTTTTGGAGCTTACTATGACTTCCTCACGTTAACTAGTAAATCAAAGCAACGAGTGCTGACAAGATTCGAAAAGGTTTTACCTCACGAGTCTCGATTTATGAACGTAGTTCGGACATCTCAGCGGAACTCCTTTCAAGGCCAATAATTATGTTTCAATCAACTTTTTCACTGTACTATTTCTGTCTTAAATACCACTACGAATTTTTCGAATTTTTTGCCGTCCTAACTATTTTTATCTATCAAATTACCTACTCTACCAATTCTTTAATTTATAACCAATGACCCGCCATTTGTATTTGTGTTTTGTTTCCTTCCAATTAGGATTTGCAACTGTATACTACAGGTTTCAGTTTTCACAAGGTAGAAGAACTTTTGATGCATTCTTTTGATCTATCTAAATGGGTCGCAACTGAATTTCTGTGCTCACAAACGGAATATATGTACAATGAAATGTAGATGTTTATATATTATCGATATATATATCTCTATTGCTAGGTTAAATAAAAGATTCAATATAACCTAAATGCTCTTCTTCGATTTTGACTAATTTCTTCAAAGGGAAATAACAGACTAACAGACTGATGATGTAGCCCGCCCACATAATTCCAAGTAAAGATTTCAACAATAATGATCCAGAAGTCATTTCAAGGGAAATAGCCAGAGCCGCTGCCCCGAAAACGATCAAGTAAGGCAGTCCGGCAGGATATTTCGACTGAATAAATTTAAATCCGAGGTAGAAGAGAAAGAATTGAACTGACACTGCAAATAGAGTGATAAGCCCTGAGATGACAATAAACCTTTTAGTTTCGTACTGTGCACCAGATTCGTTACTCGAAAACCTCAAAGGAATGCAGTAATCGGTGAGCATGCAGCTCACAGTATCCAAAAATATCAAAGCCACGCAAACGATGCTGATTAGAAAGACTGCTTTCAGGTAACATAAGGGAATTCTTGAGAGATTGTGAAATCGCACCTTTGTTGTTTGATAAAGCTGCTCAAAGGGGTCCAAAGACATCTCTGTGATTGACCGAGTTTTGGAAGAGTAGATGGAATCCATTTCCTGAGCTGATTTTTTTACCGAAAATCCAATCTGATTTAGTTTGATATATTTAAATTGATATCGAAGTTCGTTTTAATCAAGAGTTTGGTAAAGGAACAGGATTTCATAACGAAATCGAGCTATTTTAATTTAAACAGGACGAGGAAAGGTAGAAATAGTGTTTCAATTAGTGTCTATTCGTTCAAAATGCACGAAATTGTGCGAGAAGCACTTGTTGTTGTTACTAGATTGGAATGGATACATAATTAGTGCAGGCTTAAAACAACTTCACAAGTCCGATGAGTCGAGCTGAATTCGACTAAAGAAAATTTTTTCCCCTCCAATTTCTCTGGACATAAACCCTTCTGAGTATTGTATTCTGCAAAACTCCATTAATCAAGGAGAAAAAACAAAATCATGAAAAATTATTGAAGTAGGCTTGTGAAAGGTCATTACAAGGAAAATGAGTGATAAATAGATAGATATACATAGCTTCCATGGGAGTTTTTAGAAGATTTAGCGTCGATAAAGCATCAACAATAAAAATTAATTCATTTCGATTTTTACCATTTCGAGTTCAGTCTTAATAATCATATTCAAATTTTAATCGAAACAAAAACTTTATTGTGCTCACACTAAACTCAAGGTCAATTAATGTGAAATGACCGAATACTTTGACGCTGATTTTCTGATTTCTTTGCAGCAAGGCCATTCTTGATATGCCGAATAGCGAGCGAAAAAGCAGCTGCTGCTGCGAAATAAATATAGAGGTACATATAGTAATGACCTTCTCGTGATTCGGAGTCCTTTTTGTGTTAATTATACCTTCAACTTGCTTCAAAAAAGTAAATCATCTGCGGCAGAATTGTATTGGAAAAATTTCATGTAATGAAAAATTTTCCTGGAATCATCAACTCCACAAAAAAAAAAGGGTGCTTCCGGCTTTATGCAGAGAAAGCCAATTAATAAACTACTCTCTCTCGTGAATAGCCAGTTTTGAGAAACCAACTTCCAGTAAAGACCACAAAAATGATAAATTGCGAGGCCTAAAGCGCTCTTGGCATATGTAAGAATTTTTCGAGAATGAAACGTCCGCATCCTGATTCCTGGTTAATCAGAATAATTCTCATTTTATTTATAAATTACCAAAAGAAAATTTTAACAAGTTTTTCCTTTTTCCATCCACACATCGACCCTAAACTCCTCATGTATAGTAACAACCTATCCAAGTAGCTCATTCTTTTCCCCCTTATCTCTAACATTCACCACTTTTTTCATTCACCAGAACGACATCTCCTCAGAAATCTTCAGGTCGGACCCCTGCACAACAAAACTCCACTAACGAACGTACAGCCTCGAGTGGCCGCCTACCCAACCAGAGGTTACTAGATTCATTTTCCAACTTTTTTGAGGTAATATCCATACTTAGCAACCAGACGACGATGAAGCGAAATAATTCCGTCGGAAGAATAACTAAATCGACGATTCCCAATGTGGCTCCCGCAACTCGGCAACTTTTTAACTATGGAATTCAGTAACAAAGCTCTCTCTTTCAATCCCTAATATATTAACAATTCTCCCTTACAGAGAGATCCCTGAGCCATACCTCGACCCACAACCAGACAATTTGAAAGGAAGGAAAACACTTGTGCTTGATATTGATGAAACATTGGTGCACTCTGTCATGTATCCGATCAACAAGCCAGATTTCGTTATCAAAGTAATTTCTACAAAAAACCCTGCCGATAAAAATAACTCCTCTCTTTTCAAGGCTGATTATGGATTTCAAAGATTCTACGTATTAAAAAGACCTCACCTGGATGAATTTCTCGCTCGAGTCTCTGAGCTCTTTGAAGTCGTTGCGTTCACATGTGGAGATAAAGAAGTATTAAACTGTCTTCTGGAGAATTATTAAACATTGGCATGGTTAGTACGCGACTAAAATCATTAAAAAGATTGATCCAAATAATGTCGTACAAAAAATTCTCCATCGAGAGTTTTGCAGCGTTCGAAGAGGGCTATATACGAAGGATATCGGCAAACTAGGCCGTGATTTGAAGGATGTGATTTTTATTGACGTAACAACTGGTCAATCATAGCAGATCTCATTTTATCATCAATAGAACTGGGAGATTTCTTTCATGTTGCAGCCCGATAACGGATACAAAATCAAAGACTTCATTAACAACAAAAAGGACGCAGAACTTAAAAACCTTCTTCCATTCCTTGAATATTTGAATACAGTAATCTACATCTTTGAAATGCCGTCTTAATGAACCTTATTCGCTTGTCAAGCTTGATGACGTGAGACCTGTCCAGAAGAAATACTCTCAATGGGTAGCAGAACAGGCCGAAAAGAAAAGGGCTGAGAAGGAATCAGTTTCTGGGCTTACTATCGATACTACTGATAGCCCTAACACTACCATTAGGAAAACGAATTCTCATTGTAATTATAGCAGACTTTGATTTTCTTCTCATTAATCCTAATTTAGTTAAAAGTGCGAATACGACTCCAACTAAGGGTGGAATGCAAAGTTCTCCGATAGTAAAATCCTTTTTCTTCGCAGAGAAAAAAGGAGGAAAAGAACCTGCAGCGTTGAATAGTGGCGTGAAACCCATTGGGAATAAAACCGGATTAGAAATACCTAAAGGACAAACTAAGCGGATTGATTTGGGAAAAGGTGACATAACGACAAATAATTTTGAGAACCAGGGTAATGGAGAACAAAATAATGAATCGAGCAATATATTTCGGCCGAAATCGGGTGTAGGATCGGAATTGCGTAGATTTAAGATGTAATGGCAGGTGGGTGTCTGAAAGATGTTAAGAAGGCGCTTTGAATAACTTGTCAGTGGGTTAACAAATTATTTACCAAAAAACTTTGCTAATATGAAAGTGAGTTATTTTTGTCAATACACTCCATGTTGTTTTGAATACTGAAAGAAATAGTAAGAAGTCTTTTTTTTTTTAATTATTTCATGGTAAACTGAAGCTATATATTCGTATGATTGCTTTGAACAAAATTCCTAATCTGAAAACTCATCATGCGTTTCAAATACACGAGCTGGATAACAAAGGGAAAGCATAAACTGTTTCAATTTAGATCAAGACAGTTTAAGATATAGGTTAGTGCTGGCAGATTGGACTCTTAATCAACTTCATTCATTTTTGGCCATCAATAGAATGTATTTGAAAAGCCAAGCTTGTGCATTGAATATGATTACCGATTTATGAAGGAATTGCGGTTGTAACCATGTTATGTATGAATCTAATACTACCAGGAAACAAAGAACGATATGCCGTCATTTGTCATATAGCTCAATGAATTTTTGAATCGATTCGTTTCTTTTGTTCAGACTGGCTCAGACCTAAGAGAACCCTCCTCTATGTCAAAGCATCGAAAACTCAATCGTATCTATTGCGTTAAACTTGAAGTATAGAACTTTCCCTGCTTCTTTATCATTGCTGTCCAGGGTTCTCTTCCAGCATGATTTTCATAAATTGAGTTTTGTGTTGAGTCAAATTTTTAAAAATCCCAATTCATACTGGAAACTTTAACTGTATACAATTTGATTAAGAATTTCAAACTAAACAAATTTACCTTCCAAAGCTATGCCTCCTAAAGTTGTCAAGGTCGACAACTCCTGGATTCGTCCAAGTAAACACAATCCATAATATTCACTAGCATCTCAACAATGCACATATTTTATCTAACTAGAGGATACCGTCTGGGTCGAAGTCCCTGACTCTGACAAGAGCGGAGAATGCTACCGAAAGGCAACAGCCATATCTCATGGCGACCTTTTCGTTAAAGTGAAATATCAAGACAACAACCAAGAGGAAGAGGTGAACGGAGCAAAAGTCTTTCCTACCAATGACTACAGACAGCTTCCAAATGGCTTCGAGGATATGGTCGATATGGAAAACCTTTGTGAAGCTGAGCTGCTCTATAATCTGAGAGAACGTTATAAAGTTGATAAAATATTTACCTACGTCGGCCCAACGCTCATCGTCTTGAATCCTTACTTCACAGTCCCTGGACTGTTAACACCTGAAAATCTCAAACTTTATCATGGACTAGTCAAAAACGAGAAAGCGACAAAGAAAGATTTTGAACCGCACGTTTATTTCATCGCTGGCGAATCATTGAGGAACGTCGCAGAGTTCCAGAAAAATCAAGCATTGGTCATCAGTGGTGAGTCAGGAGCCGGAAAAACAGAAAATACAAAATATGCGATGAAATATTTGACGTCTTATAATGATGGTGAGAAGAAAGCCGGGGAAGTTAGTATTGAAGATAAAGTAAGCAATGATATTGTTGATTGTGTGATAATAATGGCGAATTTTTTTGGCTAGATTTTGGCTTGTAATCCGGTACTTGAAGCGTTCGGAAATGCAAAAACTTCGAGAAACGATAACTCCAGTCGTTTCGGAAAATATGTGTCGCTTCTTCTCAAAAACACTCCAGGGAATACGAAGATAGAGGGTGCTACCATCCAAAACTATCTGTTGGAAAAATCCAGAGTGATTTTCCAGGTATTTCTGAAGTTACAAATCTCGAGGATTAAACGAAATTTTTGATGAAAGGGAGAAGATGAGAGAAATTATCATTCGTATTATCATTTGCTGAAAGGAGCAACTCCTGAGTTTCTCAAGGAGCTCAAACTGGACAAGAAATTCGAGGAGTTTGAATATCTCAATAAAGCTCCAAATCC